>Ga0194121_10000137_pt1 | contig 119687 bp, 97 predicted proteins | sample TA2MahCa50mmetaG_FD_148609 | JGI IMG/M metagenome (GOLD analysis project Ga0194121, IMG submission 148609) | Freshwater microbial communities from Lake Tanganyika, Tanzania - TA2015020 Mahale Deep Cast 50m | ecosystem: Environmental > Aquatic > Freshwater > Lake | place: Tanzania: Lake... | reverse complement strand
GGCCCTGCTTGCCATGCTCCACCGCAGCCTTGGCATGAGTGACGGTCTCCTCCACATGTTTGTTTCCGGCAAAGGCAGGGGCGCTCAGCACCACCACGGCCACGCCAGCCATCATCCATCCCATTAATATCTTCATGCTCAGCCTCCCTCGTGTGAGTGACAGGGTCATTGACGTTCTTGTCTGACTCTCCAAATCCGACGCCCCCCCTAGATGGCTCGGACCTTACCATGGGATCCGGGACCGGTCAAGACGGCTTGCGATCCTCTGTGCCCACGATTTTATAGAGCAATTTCGCATCCTTCTCGACGGGGGCAGCAAAGTCCCGGCTCCATTCCCACCAGGATCCCGGATAGTTCCGGACCTTCCCAAACCCAGCCAACTTCAGCACGACGTAGAGCCAGGACGAGCGCACTCCTCCGGTACAGTAGCAAACCACTTCCTGTGCTGGATCCAGTCCCCGGTCGGCTAGCCCGGCCTGGATTGCCCCTATCTCCTTGAGCGTGGCGTCCGGATTCAAAAAGGCGTTCCACGAGACACTGAGTGCACCAGGGATGTGGCCGGCGCGAGGGATACCGGAGATTTCCTTGCCGGCATATTCCTCCAGACTACGGGCATCCGCAATAGCGGTCTCCGGGTGCGGCCGGCGGACGATCTGTTTGAGTTCCTCCTTGTCGATGATCAGGTCCCGGTTGGGTTTCACCGTGAAGGTACCCGGTTGGGGCGTCACCGGGAAATGCTCGTACCGGCGCTGCTCCTTCGTCCATTTGACCCAGCCCCCGTCCAGAATTTTGAGCTTCTGGTGGCCGAGATACTGGAGCATCCAAAACATGCGCCCTTCGTCGCCCCAGTTGTCGAAGGGATTGGAGTAGATCACCACGTCGCTGTCGTCGCTGATACCAAGCGCGCAGAGTTTTTTCTCCAGCCGGCTCGTGTCGGAGTCGAGCAGGCTCTTAGCCGCCGCGTTGGGATCGCTGAAGTCGTGCCACGTGGCGTTCACCGCGCCTGGGATGTGCCCGCCGAAGGCATAGGCGGATTTGCCGCGCACGTCGATGATGACCAGTCCCGTGCGCCCGAGATTCTGATCGAGCGTGGCCGTGTCGATGAGATAGGGATGCATCATAAGGCGATCAACTCCTGTGTTCCGTACTCCCCTCATGCTTTACGACGGTTCGTCGTGAAACTGCCATGAAGCCATGTGACACGGGCGCCTGAAGCCTGGAGAGACCGAAGCGTACTTGACGCAGTACGTCGCGGTCGCGAGGGGCCAGCCCACCCGCCGGCCTGCCTAAAACCACAGGCGGGCTTGTCGTAGCGGCATCTCGGCAGTTGTAGTCGAAGTGCTTGTGAATCATGAGGGGTTATACGGGTTTTGTTTCGCCCCGTCCACTGCACAGGTCAACTTGGGATCAAAAACATTTTGATCCAACGCCGCCGTCAACTCGCCCGAGAGCGGCAGTGTCCGCTCGTAGATCGTGAAACGATAGGGATCGTCGGCCGTGAGACCATATTTCGTCTTCAACATGTCATGCTGGCCGTCGGTCAGAATGTGATACCGCACCCGCACCGTCAACGTCTGGCCATTGGACTGCTCCGGCAAACGTGCCGAGAACGTATAGGCCCGGCTGGCCAGCGGCAGGAGACGGTTGTCGTAAACCTCCAGCACCACCGGCTGCCAGAGAATCCAGCGGCCCATCGTGTCGGACTGTTGGTCGATCACATGCCCATTTTTCTCCTGGACGAGAAACTCGACGGTGAAATGCCGGTCCGGATCACCAGTGGGAATCTTGTGGCCCGCACCCGCATTGATCACCGTGGCCGTGAACGTCACGCGATCCCCGGGCTTGGGCGACGCAGGCTCAGCCTGCACACGCACCGCCACCGCCTGCTTGATCATCTCCGGATCGTGCCCACCCCGCCAGAGGTGCCGGCGCCCCTGCCGGATCGGCCCGCCGCGTGCCACCGGCCGTTCCACTTCGGGCATGTGGCAGTTCTGGCAGATGAAGCCCCGCTCCTGCATGAAATATTTACCCTCGTACTCAGTGTAGGTCCCACAGGGTCCAACGTTGTAGAACTGTGCGGGGCCCGAGACAACGTTGTGACAGCGGTAGCAGATCTGCGCCGTGCGGAAGTTTGGATCAAACCCTGTAGGATGCGGCGCAGCGGAATCGTCGTAGGGACCGTAGATCACGCCATCACGCACATGACAGGCGGCGCAGGTGATGGCTTCCTTCTGATAGGCCGCGTCGTAGTGGGGATTGGGCTCCGCTGCCGCCTTCTCCACCCGCCCGCGAGGGATGTCCTTGATCAATGTTGGCTGCTGGTTTTCAAGCGGCGTATGGCAATTGAGACAGACCCAGATGTTCTTGTCCTTTTTCCAATAGGCCTGAAAAAAGGGGTCCTCGTAGGCCTTCGCATGGATGCTGGCCTTCCATTCCTCGTAAATATCCTTGTGACAGACGCCGCACGATTCGGCCTTCAGACTGTCGATGCCGGCAGGGACCTTTTGATAGGGAATCGCGTGAGCGTAATCAGACCGCAGGCCGAAGATCACGACCGGCTTGACCTCGGTGTAATAGAGATAGATCGCGACCGTCGCGACTGCACCGCCAACCAGCATTTTCCCAGTTCGGCCCACTGTGTCCCTTTGCCTCTGTACGCTTCCCTTTTCTACGCGGCCAACAGACCCAGAATATGCTGCTCGACCGAGGCGGAAAGCGCCTGGAGATTGTATCCGCCTTCCAAACTCGACAGGATGCGGCCCTGACTATACTGCCTGGCGATCCCGGCCACGATGCTGGTCAAGTCGGCGTAGCCCGCCTCGGTCAGGCCCATGCTGGCGAGCGGATCGTCCTGGTGCGCGTCGAAGCCAGCCGAAATGATCACGACATCAGGCTTAAACTTGTCCGCCGCAGGAACGAGCACCTTGCTAAAGACAGTGCGGTACTCGTCGTCGCCCGCGCCCGCCGTCATCGGTACGTTGATCGTCATCCCCTCGCCCTGGCCGCGGCCCTGCTCCTCTGCGCTGCCAGTCCCAGGATAGTGGGGATATTGATGCGTGCTGAAAAATAGGATGGAGGGATCCTCGTCAAACGCGTGTTGCGTACCGTTGCCGTGATGGACGTCCCAGTCCACGATCAACACGCGAGCGAGGTGGTGCTTCTTCTGAAAATAGCGCGCGGCGATCGCGACATTATTGAAGAGGCAGAAGCCCATCCCCCGGTTGCGCTCGGCATGGTGACCTGGCGGGCGGACGGCGCAGAAGGCGTTGTCCACGTGGCCGGCCATGATGGCGTCCGCCACAGCCAGCAGCCCACCGGCCGCCAGATAGGCTGCCGGCAGCGAGCCCGGCGACATAGAGGTGTCGGCATCCAGCGAGATGCGCCCGCTCGACGGCGCCTGTTTCTTCAGGGCCGCCACATAGACCGGATCGTGCACCTGCATGATCCATTCGTCAGCTGCCGGCGCAGGATCCACGCGGACCAGTTTCGGTAGGACCCCGTCTTGCTCCAACTTCCTGACGATCGCCCGGAGGCGCTCCGGGGACTCGGGATGGCTCATCCCCATGTCATGCTTCAAGTAGTCGGGATGATAAACAAATCCGGTCTTAGCCATGGCTCTCCGGAAGCATATGGCCTATGGTTCGGAAGTCTTGCTGATCAGCCCTACGCCCTATGCTGGTCATATTTCCGCAATATCGTAACACGCCTCAAACGCGATAGACAATTCGGCGAACGGCGTGCTACGGTCAACCCATGCCTGATCCGAAAATCGAACCGTTGAAAAAGTTACTGGCGATGGACCCGAGCGACGACGTGGCCTGGTTCGGCCTTGGCAAGGCCTATCAAGGCGACGGCAATTTCGAGGACGCCGCCAAGGCGTTGCAACGGTGCATTGAAGTCAAACCCACCTATTCAGCCGCCTACTACGCACTGGCCCAGTCGCTGCAGCAGTTAAAGCAGATCGACGCATGCCGTGGAATCTGTGACCGGGGCATCGAGGTCTCAACAAAAAACGGGGACGCGATGGTCACGAAGAATTTGCAGGCACTGAAACACAGTCTGGGGTGATCGCACGCAATGGTATCCGTCCCCAAAAGAACTGCCTCCGCGCTACCCGCTTGGGACTTGTCCGGGTTGTTGCGCCATCCGGCAGAAGATGCCGAACGCATGTTCAAGGAGCTGGATCGGCTTGTCACGCAGGTGGAAACCACGCGCGCTGCGCTTGCGCCGGCAATACCAGCGGACACGTTCGGAAACGTGCTGAACTTGCTTGAAGATATCGCTAGCCTCTCGTCGACACTCAGCGCCTATGCCTATCTGTGGTTTTCGGAAAACACCAAGGAGCTCACGGCGCGGGCGTTTAAAACGAAGGTCGAGGAACGGCTAGCCGGCATACAAAACCGCATCCTCTTTTTTGATCTCTGGTGGCAAACGGTGGACGAGGCCAATGCCGCCCGCCTGCTCGCCGCCGCTGGCGATCTTCGCTATCACCTGGAAACGATCCGACGATTTAAGCCGCATACGCTGTCGGAGCTGCAGGAACAAATCGTCAATCTCAAGAACACCACGGGCCGCAGCGCTGTCAACACGCTCTACGACGTCCTGACCAACGGTCTGACGTTCACGCTAACGCTAGGGGGTAAAAAGAAAACCCTGACCCGCGAGCAGCTCGCCGGCTACGTGCGCCATCGTAAGGCCCGCATCCGCGAAATGGCCTACAAGGAACTGCATCGGGTCGTCGGCGGGCAGCAAGACATGCTCGGGGAGATGTATGCGACGCTCGTCAACGACTGGAAGAACGAGAACGTCACACTCCGAAAATTTTCCTCGCCGGTGGCCGCCCGCAATCTCAGCAACGACATTCCGGACGAAGCCGTTTCAGCCCTGCTCTCGGTCTGCACGAAAAACGCCGGCGTTTTTCAGGACTATTTTAGGCTGAAAGGGAAACTCTGCGGCATCAAGGCGATGAGCCGCTACCATATCTACGCCCCGCATCCAGCCGACCATGGGCGGTACCGATATGCGGACGCCGTCCAGCTGGTTATCGATGCCTATCAGGGCTTCTCTCCGACACTGGCCAATTTGGTCCGGCGCGTGATCGACGAACGGCATCTCGACGCACGCCTGCGGCCAGGCAAGTTGAGCGGGGCCTATTGCTATAGCGTCGTACCGGGGATGACGCCTTACGTGCTGCTCAACTACACTGGCGAGGCGCGAGACGTCGCGACGCTCGCGCATGAGCTCGGCCACGCCGTGCACGGCATGCTGGCGGCCGATCATTCCGTCTTCACGTTCCACTCGACGCTGCCGCTGGCCGAAACCGCCTCCGTCTTCGGCGAACGGATTCTGTCGGACGCCCTCCTAGCGCAGGAGACGCGAAAATCCGTGAAGCAGGGTCTGCTGATCAGCCAGCTTGATGACATCTACGCAACGGTCATTCGACAAGCCTATTTCGTTCTTTTCGAAAAGGTCGCACATGAGATGATCGCAACAGGCGCCACTGCGAAAGACCTAAGCGGTGCGTATCTAGATACCTTGCGCCAGCAGTTCGGCAAGGCCATACCGGTGTCCGACGAATTTCGCTGGGAATGGCTCAGTATCCCCCACATCTTCGGAAGCCCCTTTTACTGCTATGCCTATAGCTTTGGGAATCTGCTCGTGCTGGCGTTGTATCGGCAATATCAGCAGCAGGGGCAATCGTTCGTGGCACAATATCTGAACCTGCTCGCCGCCGGCGGATCAAAAAGCCCCGAGGTAATTCTAAACGCCGTCGGCGTGGATATGCGCGCTACCGCGTTCTGGCAGTCAGGATTCGATACGATCAGAGAGATGGTACAAGAACTCGAGCGAACGGCCGCCTGATTAGGCGCCTCCCCTCATACAGATTCGGCTGGAAAACTCTTCGCGCAGCAGGGCAGGCAGGATTCCTGGGCGTCAGCGAGGCGCTCCCCGCTTGACCAGGTGTGTCACCTCGGCGACACGCGTGCCGAGATCCTTCGCGGACGCCAGTTCCTTTTCATCAATGCCGGGACTGTCCCCCTCTGTCGTGGCCGACGCCCCAAACGCTCCCCCCCCGCTCACGACGATCATCTGATTACCGAGCATGGCGGCAAGGATCGTGAGCATCGTGACCTCCTTGCCACCTGAGATCTGCCCGCCGGTAGCGAAGGCCGCCCCGACCTTGTTGCGCATCTTGAACTCTGGAAACACGCCAAATTTGAGCTGCCAGTCGTCGAGGAATTTTTTCACGTCGCCGGACATATTGGACCAGTAGACCGGTGAACCGACCACGACGGCATCGGCTGAGAGCAGGTCTTCCCCGGTCACCTCGCCCACGCGCTTGAGCATGACTGCCGTCCCGGGCATGCTCCTGGCGCCGGCGGCGACACCCTGCGCCATCATTTCCGTGTTTCCGGTGGCCGAGTGGTAGGCGATCAGGACCTTCACCGAGGATGGCGCATCGGCGGCCCACGCCACACCCGTCCATCCAGATAACAACAGCACGATCAGCATGAGCTGGCGCATAACGCGACCTCCTGGCTGGGAAACGGGAACACGCGAGGGATGCGGGTGGGACACTACCGGCGGATAGTCTCTTCGTCCATATGCTCTTCGACGGACACTTCCGTCAAAGTGCCACGATAATCGCACTTGTGGCAGCGGATGCGCCATTCCTCGATCCACTTGTCCTGCACGTAGGACTGGCGGCACTTGGGACAGACAAAGACGCCCTTCACATACAGAACCCGGCGTTTTTCCTTCATAACGCTCCTTAGTGGACCCCAGGTTGGGCTCGTGGGTAAGAATCGCACAGGCCGCCGCTCCTTTGCAAGCGCGCTAGGCCTCGCCCATACCGCCACGGGAGGAAATTCCACGTTTGAGTTCCTCCTCAATCAGCACCCGCCGCAGCACCTTTCCGACCAACGTCTTGGGCAGCTCCTGTCGAAACTCGATGCGCTTCGGCACCTTGAACTTAGCTAGCTCGCAGCGGCAATGCTCCAGCAACTCCGCCGACGTCGCCGTCTCGCCGTCTTTGAGGACCACGTAAGCCTTGATCAGTTCGCCACGTAGCAGCTGCGGAATGCCGACGACCACCACATCTTTGACTTTTGCATGCCGCAGAATCGCCTCCTCCACCTCGCGCGTGTAGACATTCTCGCCGCCCGACTTGATCATGTCCTTCTTGCGGTCCTCGATGTAAAAATAGCCGGCCGCGTCACGCCGGGCTATGTCCCCGGTGTAGAGCCAGCCGTCCCGCAGCACCTGCCGCGTTTCATCGTCACGCTGCCAGTAGCCACGCATCACTTGGGGGCCACGTACCGCCAGTTCACCGACCTCGCCGACAGGCAGTTCGCGCGTCCCGGTTTCGAGATCCATGATGCGCGCGTCGGTGTCCGGCAGGGGCACGCCGATGCTGCGCGTGCGCCGCGCCTCGACCGCCTGCCCCATCGGGTTCACGTGCGTCACGGGAGAAGCCTCTGTCAATCCATAGCCCTCGACCAGATGCGCGCCGGTCAACGTCTCAAAGCGGCTCTGAATGGAGGGATCCAGCGGCCCTGCCCCGCTGATACAGACCCGCACGGACCGCAGACCGTATCGCTCGACACGCTGGTGTGCGTTGATCGCCGCATACATGGCGGGGATGCCCGGGAACACCGTCACCCGCTCAGACTGGATGATTTTGAGCACGTCGCCGACCTGGAACTGCGGCAGCAGGACGAGGGTGCTTCCCAGACTCAGCGCCATGTTCTGACATACGCTCATCCCATACACGTGAAAGAATGGCAGCACGCCCAGCACCACTTCCCGGCCCTCGTCAAGGGGGCACCAATTCCGGCACTGCCAGGTGTTGCTCACCAGATTGCGATGGGTCAGCACCACGCCCTTAGGTACTCCGGTTGTCCCGCCGGTGTACTGCAATAGCGCCATGTCGTCCGGCGCGACGGAGACGGCAGGCGGTTCAGCCGAATCATCGAGGAAACGGCGGAAGCGCACCACCTCGGGACGCGCGGGAGTCACCGGCAGCGCCCCGTCCCCTCTCGCCTTCAGCGAATACATGAGCTGCTTGCCCCAAGGCAGATAGTCTTCGATGCCGGCCACGATCATCCGCTTAAGCAAGCCCCGCTCCAGCAGCGGCCCAACACGGGCATACATCTGCGGCATCGCCACCAGTGTCTCACAGCCAGCATCCGCGACCTGCTGACGGACCTCCGGCTCGACATAGAGCGGATTGATCATCGTGACAGCCGCCCCGGCACGGAGGCTGCCGTAATAGGCGATCACTGTTTGAGGCAGATTGGGCAACATGACGCCCACCACGCTCCCTTTGCCGATTCCTGTCCGCCGGAGCGCCTGCGCGAAGCGATTCACCAGCGCGTCGAGCTCGCGATAGGAGATGCTGCGGCCATAAAACCGAATCGCCGGACGGTTGAAAAACCGTTCCGCGGATCGAGTCAGCAAATGCGGCAGCGATGTTTCCGGATAGGAGAGGGTTGGAGGGACACGAGGGTCGTACTGCGCGGTCCAGATGCGGGTCATCGCTGGCCGACCGTGCTCACGCCCGGATCGTCTTGACAGGATGCACCGCGCTCCCTAGGATCACGCGCATGAAAATGCGTGTCCTCCTCCTGGCCGGTCTGGCGCTGCTGGCGTCTACGCCAGCGGTGGGCGAGTCGCTGATTCCCATCACGCTGCCGCAGGGCCGCGTCGTCCTGGCCGAGCTGGCGGACACCTCCGAGGAGCGCGCCCGCGGACTGATGTTCCGCTCGGCGCTGGAGGACAACCACGGCATGCTCTTCGCCTTCGCCGAACCGCAGCAGTGGAGCTTCTGGATGAAAAACACCCGCATGTCGCTCGACATCATCTGGATGGATCAGAAAAAGAAGATCGTGCATGTCGCCCGCCGCGTCCCCATTTGCAGCCGGACCGACGACGGCTGCCCCCAGTATCAGCCCAATGAGAACGCGATGTACGTGCTGGAACTGGCGGCCGGCTCGGCGGAACTCTTGCATCTCGACCGCGGTGTCACGCTCCGCTTCCAGGTGCCCGGCGAGCCGCCGGACAAGAAGCCACCGCAGATCCGCTAGTCATACCACGCACGCACGCGCCGCGCGGTGATAACCCCTTCAATCCGTTCGATTGCTTTCAGCACCCGATCCAAGTGTGCCGTGTCCGTTACCTCGATCACGAAGTCCAGAATAGCCTTCCGCGCTTCGCTCGTAGCAATCTCCGCGCGTGTGATGTTCGCTTCGGCGCCTGTGATGGACGAGGAAATGTTGGCCAGCACACCCGGCTTATCCACTGCTACCACCGACACTTTGACGAAGTGTGTGCTGGGCGTCGACGTGTCCCAGTCAACCTCGATCAACCGGTCCTTGTCATAATCCAAGGCCTCGAGGTTGGGACAGCCGATGGCGTGGATCGTCAGGCCACGCCCGCGCGTGATGTAGCCCATAATTCGGTCGCCGGGCACGGGATTGCAGCAGCGAGACAACTGCATCAGCAGATCGCGCCCGCCCTTGACCTTGACAGTGTTCTCCTCCCCCGCGCCAACCGTGGGACGCTGCGGCGCGCCCCCTGGCGCGCTGCTCACAGCCGGGGCCGGCGCAAGCAGCCAGCTCGCCACCTCAGAGGCCGCAACGTGCCCGAACCCCACGGCTGCCACCAGTTCGTCAAGTGTGGCGTACCCGGATTTCTTCGCTACGTCGAGCAGGCGGTCCGATTTCAGCATCTGCGCAGGTGCCAGATTCTGTTGTTTGAATTCCCGTTCCAGCAATCGCCGTCCCACCTCAGTGCTGCGCTGGTGCTGCTCGTTTTTCAGCCAGTGTTTGATTTTGGCCTTGGCGCGAGAGGTCCGGACAAATTTCAGCCAGTCCTTGTGCGGCACCTGCGTCGGGGAGGTCAGAATTTCGACTGTCTCGCCACTCTTGAGCGAATGCCGTAACGGCACAATCTTTCCGTTGGCCTTGGCGCCGACACAGTGGTCACCGATTTCCGTGTGAATGGCGTAGGCGAAGTCCACGGGTGTGGAGCCTAATGGCATTTCCTTCACCAGCCCCTTGGGCGTGAAGATGTAGACGACGTCATGGAACAGGTCCAGCTTTACGGAATCCATAAACTGCCGGTTATCGGACAGGTCCTGGTGCCATTCGACGAACTGCCGCAGCCAGCTGAAGGCCTTCCCCTCCTGGTCGTCAATCTCGCCGTGCTCCTTGTACTTCCAGTGCGCGGCGATGCCGTACTCAGCAAGGCGGTGCATCTCCTCTGTGCGAATCTGGAATTCCACACGCTCGCCCTTGGGCCCGATGACCGTCGTGTGAAGCGATTGATAGAGGTTCGATTTGGGAATAGCGATGTAGTCCTTGAACCGGCCCGGCACCGGCCGCCAGAGCGAGTGGATCAAGCCGAGGATGGCGTAACAGTTCATCTTCGTATCCGTGATGATGCGCGCGGCCGCCAGATCGTAGACTTCGTCGAGGGACACGGCCTGCCGCTCCATCTTCTGGAAGATACCGTAGAGATGCTTGGGCCGCCCCTGCACCTCTCCCTTCAGGCCGGATTCGGTCAGGGCCTGCTTCACCAGCGTGGTGACGTCGGCGATGTACTGCTGCCGCTCCTCGTCGCGCTTGGCCACGCGCATCTTCAGCTCGGCAAAGACGTCCGGCTTGAGCGCCTCGAGACACAAATCCTCCAGCTCATTCTTCATCCAGCCAATGCCAAGCCGACTCGCCAGCGGCGCATAGATTTCGAGCGTTTCCTGCGCGATCTCCCGCCGCTTGGTTTCGTGCAGGTGCTCCAGCGTACGCATGTTGTGCAGCCGGTCAGCCAGTTTGATGAGGACAACGCGGGTGTCGTCCGCCATTGAGAGGACCATCTTGCGGAAATTTTCGGCCTGCTTTTCTTCATAGTTGCGGAAGGGAATTTTGCCGATCTTGGTCACGCCGTCGACGAGGTGTACCACGTCCTTGCCGAATTCCTTTTCGAGCTCGGCCGGCGTCGCCAGCGTGTCTTCGAGCGTGTCGTGCAAGAGGCCGGCCGCCACAGCCGTGACGTCCGACCGCAGCGCCGTGAGAACGCCAGCCACGGCCAGCGGATGCTGGAGGTAGGGCTCGCCGGAGCGGCGGGTCTGACCGGCATGGGCTTTTTCTGAAAAGGCGTAGGCACGGCGCACGAGCTCGACGTCCGCGTGCGGGTTGTAGCTTTGCATACGGCTGATCAACTGATTGAGATCGGTGACCGTTTCGTTGGGCATGGGCTTCTGCCGCGTCCCTTCTATCGAAATCGATACAGTTGGACCCCACCCCCTCCGTTCACTCGTTGTAGCACACACCCTCTACACGAGCAGACGGCCTGAATAAAAGATCACAACTGACTGAATTTCAAAAAGATAGTAGGCGCTCAAAAAATGTTTGTCAAACGGGCTGCCCAGGCCTGCGGCGCAGTGTGAGAGGAACAGACAAGAATAAAGAAGGCGGGACTACTCCCCGCCCTTCTGCACGTAGTTCTTCACAAACTCTTCGGCGTTTTCCTCAAGGACATTGTCGATTTCGTCCACCAGCTTGTCGATTTCCTCCTTGAGCTTCTTGCCGGATTCGATGACCTTTGGATTCGGCTTAACCTCATCCTTGGCCTGAGGTTCTTTTCGGGACTCGGGCTTCCGCTCCTGTTTTTCCATCAAAACACCTCCTGATGCAGCGACGCTCCCATAGGTCTTACTTATGCGAGCGCCTCTTCACAATACTCCCGAGCCGGCAAGCGGTCAAGCGCCACAAATTCATGCAATGTTCTCAGTGCTACTCAAAGCCTAGAGTCGAGTCAAATTGATCGAATTTCCAAACGCTTGCAAAGGACGCAACGCTTCCCTGTCGTGCCCCACTTAAAGTTTGGACAGGTCGCATAGGTCAGGAGGAACCATGGAAGCGACAAGCAAACCTGTCCAGAATGGGCGTGGGCGGAAGCGGCAGGGGCCGGCCGAGCAGAGGCTCGCGATCTTGCAGGAGTGGAAGAACGGAATCCCCTTGGAGAAGATCTCCCGGAAGTACCGCGTGAACGCGGTCCAAATGTAGTGTTGAAAGCGGAGCCTCGACCAAGGACTCCAGGAGTCGGGCGAGCTCGCGCCCAAGAGCCAGGCCCTAGGGCTTCAGAAGCGGGTCGAGAAACTGGAGCGGACTCTGGAGCGGAAGGCCTTGGAATCTGGGGCAAGTCGGCCGGTTATCAGGAGCAAAAGACGTTGGTCAAAAACTGATACGGTAATGCGATCGGTAGAACCCCTGTGCCAAATTTAGCACGCAACCGAAATCGACCCCCTACCAGTTAACTATTTTGTGCCCCCCTCGATGAATCGACGATCATTCTGGCAATTGGCATTGTCGATGTTGCCGCTAGAGAAGGAGTGTTCTTCTTCGCTAACAAAACTTGCTTTATCGTGTCAATCTGTCTCTGGAGTGCCAATTGCTCCTCACACAAAACAAGAGCCCTAGCTCTGCCGGCTAGACCAGAACGCAAATTTGGCACTCGGTTGTCAGCTCTGGAAACTAAATACTACAAACTGACAACTTTTTATCTTGCTACTACACAATCAACGACACGATCAGAAGCGCGACAATATTAATGACCTTGATCATTGGATTGATCGCCGGCCCCGCCGTGTCTTTGTACGGATCGCCGACCGTGTCGCCAGTCACTGCCGCCTTGTGCGTTTCACTGCCCTTCTTGCCTTCCTCTTCGATGAACTTTTTGGCGTTGTCCCAGGCGCCACCGCCGCTCGTCATCGAGATCGCGACGAAGAGACCGGTCACGATGCTGCCCACCAGCACGCCGCCCAGCGCCTGCGGGCCCAACACCACGCCAACGAGCACGGGTGACACCACGGGAATCAGCCCGGGGATCATCATCTTCTTGATGGCCGCCTGCGTGACGATATCCACACAGGTGCCGTACTCCGGCTTGCCCGTGCCCTCCATAATGCCCTTGATGGTCTTGAACTGCCGGCGTACCTCCTCGACGACCAGGCCGCCGGCCTGTCCCACGGCCTTCATGCACAGCGAACCAAAGAGAAAGGGTAGCATGCCGCCGAGGAACAACCCGACCAGCACTTTTGGATCGGAGAGATCGAAGGCCGCCGCCGCGGGATTGTGCACCGCCACTTCCCGCGCATATTCGGCGAACAGCACCACCGCCGCCAACCCTGCCGAGCCAATCGCGTAGCCCTTCGTCACGGCCTTGGTCGTGTTGCCGACGGCATCGAGGGGATCGGTGATATTCCGCACTGCCTTGCCCAAATGCGACATCTCCGCAATGCCGCCCGCATTGTCGGTGATCGGCCCGAACGCGTCGATCGCCACCACGATGCCGGCCATCGAGAGCATGGAGACCGCCGCCACAGCCACGCCATACAAACCGCCCGCCGCCGCCCCGCCGCAAATCCAGTAGCTAGCCAGGATCGCCCCACCGATGACCACGACAGGCCAGGCCGTTGCCTGCATGCCTACGGCCAGCCCCGCGATGATGTTCGTCGCATGACCGGTTTCGCTGGCTTTGGCGATGTCTTTCACCGGCGCATAGCTCTTGGAGGTGTAGTAGTCGGTGATGAAGACCAGCGCGAGCGTGACGACGAGCCCCAGCAGCGCGGCGATGTAATAGCTCAGGCCGCTGACGCCGCCGACGCCGTCCATGATTTTCGTCGTAACGGGATAAAAGGCGACGCCCGCGATGCCGCCGGCCACGAAGAGCCCCTTATAAAGCGCCGTCATGATGCCGCCGCCCTCGCTCACCTTTACGAAAAGAATGCCAATGATCGTCGCAAAAATCGTGATGCCTCCGAGCAGCAACGGATAGAGGATCGGCGCGCTCTGGCCCTTGAACAGCGTGAAGGCCAACACCATGGCCGCCACCGTTGTTACCGCGTAGGTTTCGAAGAGGTCCGCCGCCATGCCGGCGCAGTCGCCGACGTTGTCGCCGACATTATCGGCAATGACCGCCGGATTGCGCGGATCGTCCTCAGGAATGCCCGCCTCGACCTTGCCGACGAGATCGGCGCCCACGTCCGCCGCTTTCGTATAGATGCCACCGCCGACGCGCGCGAAGACCGAAATCAAACTGCCGCCGAAGCCGAGGCTCAGCAGCGCATGAATGGCCTTGTCCTGACCCGCAAACTGCGCGGCCAGCGTGTAGAAGCCCGTGATCGCGAGCAGGCCCAGCCCAATCAGGAGCAGGCCCGTCACCGCCCCCCCGCGAAAGGCCACGGTGAGCGCCGCGTTCATGCCGTTGTGCGCTGCCTGCGCCGTGCGGACGTTCGCGCGCACCGCGATGACCATGCCGACGTAGCCCGCGAGCGCCGAGGAGCCCGCGCCGACCAGAAAACCGATGGCCGTCAGCAGCCCAAATTTGTCGGACGCCACACCGCCCGCCCACAGCAACAGGAACAACGCGGCTGCTACGATGCTGACCGTCCGATACTGGCGGTTCATGTAGGCGCCGGCGCCCTCCTGAATGGCCTTAGCAATTTCCTGCATCTTAGCGTTGCCGGCATCCAGCTTGAACACCCACATGGCTAAATAGAGGCCATAAACAATGCCCGCCACCGCCGCCACCACCGCAAACCCGATAATCGTTGAGTCGCTCACTTCAATCTCCTCTCGTGGTTAACACTCTGTCGCCAGTTTTTTGCAAACTGTTCCAACCCCATGATTTAGAACGAAAAAAGTGGGGCCATTCTATACAGGATGATTTAGGGGTATCAAGCCAAAATACTGCTCATATTTAGTGGTCAGTTTTCATTTGCCAGTGGTCAATTCCGGAACCTCGGCACTGCCCCCTGACAACTGAAAACGCTATGAATTCAGTCGAGCCAGTCTTTCTCTGTGAGTTTTTTCGGCAGGTATTTCTTCGTGAGATATTGGAAGTCCTTGTTTGCGAGCGCGTCGAGCTCGTACTTGAGCCCGCTCGAGATCATACGTTTAATCTCCGTCTGCCAGGCCGGCTTCTTGAACCACTCATAGTTGAGCAGCTCCTTCGCGCGTGTCACGTCCTTCTCATTGAGCTTGATGCCGACGTTGCGAGGCAGCCCATAGCGCTCGGGGTCGGCGCTGGAGAGGCCGACGAACTTTGCCTTGGGAATCGCCATGCGCTGGCTTTCGAAGGCGAGGTTGATCGATCCCTGCTTGACCACTGAATAGATGTAGTAGCCCCAGGGATCGTTATCCACCAGCACATAGACCGGCAGCGTGTATTCCTCGTGGAGCCGGCGCGCCAGGCGGCGGACACCACGCGGCGGCTGCCCGTTGCCAGTCAGCAGCACGCAGTTATAGCGCTTCCAAAATTTATCTTCGGATAACCGGTTCCACTGCGTGCCCTTCTCAACGAGCAGCACGAAGTCGGCCGTGCAGCGCCGAATGTCCACATACCCTGGCTCCACAATCGAGGGCACCGAGTAGCCGCCCTTGCCCAACTTGGCGCAGTCCACGCGGTCGCCGTCGTCCTCCAGTACCAGCGGACCGACCACACTGCCGCCGTTCTCCGCGCGCACGTGCAGCTCCTCGCGCAGGGCCGCCAGTGACACCTCCAGATCCTCGATCACCGGATCGGATTCGTCCTGCGTATCAAAGGTATTCTCGTGCGAATCCTTGATCGTGTGTTTCGTGCGGTAATAAATTTCTCGGAGCGAGGTCGTGAGGTCTGAGCGCTGGAGTTCAGAGAGCGCGTCGGCCACGAGGATCGTCTGCATGAACTTCTTTGCCATGCCGACGTTAAAGAAGGCCCGCGCCTGCTTCTTGGCCCCCAGTTCGATCAGCCCCTTGCGCGGATTGAACGAAACGTTCGACAGGGCACGAATGGGAATTGCCAGTGTCGGGTCCTTGGACCGATTCGCCGCGTCGATCACCACATCGGCCAGGCCGATCAGTTTCTTTGCTACCGCGCCGTTGGTCTTAGCTTTAGCCATGGCTACTTCTTCCGTTTTTTCGCCTGCGCGATAGCCGGCGTCTTGGCGGATTTCTTTTCTGGCTGGCCCCTGCCTGATTTTTCCTCAAACAGTTCAGCCTGAGCGCCGGGCGCGGGCTTGGTCGGAACAGGCACACGTGCGCCCACCGCCCCCTCGCCCTCGACGCCCTCCGGAGTGACGATGATCGAATGCGGCAGTCCCTCCGGGCCGCTGCCGGCCTTGCCCAGTGTCTCGTCAGTTTTCTGCCCACCGGTCCGCGACTTGGCAATCTTCTGGAGCTGCGCCTTTAGCTTTTCAACTTTGAGTTTCCCATCCTTGAGTCGGTTGCAGGCCTCGGCGACTTCCTCGATATAGAGCTCAAAAATGTTCCGCCGGCGGTATTCGCCCTCTGCCCGCTCGCGCCGCCGTAAAAAGATGCCCAGCCGCCGACCGCACTCGCGCAGCGCCAACGTGATCTCTTTGCGGATCTCGTCGTAATCGGCGATCGCTTCCTTCGACTCGCTCGTGAAGGGGACCCACACGGAAGCCATGTGGACGAAGATCACCATCGGGCCGGAGGGAAGCGCGCCACGCGACTGGGCGATACCGTAATTTTTCCACTTCGTATCAAGCACCGCTTTGAAGGTCGAGCAGGCGGACTGCTGATAGAGCAGCGGCACGCGGTTGGCGTAGCGGATCACGCGGGCCAACTCACTGTCCTCATCCTCTTGCCGTACCTCACCCTCAGCCAGCGGCTGCGCAGCCGGCTTCGGTTCCGCTGTACCCCCCTCTGGTCGGTTGCCGTAGGCCAGGCCAGCTTCAATGATAAAGGGGTTGCCACGGTAGACGGCAGGCGGGCGGCTCACCGCCGTGTAGAACTCGCCCTTGATCTGCTGGTACAGACCCGAGAGGATCGCCTGTTCACCGATAGGCGCCAGGCAGTTTGTCGGCGGGGCCATGATCTTCGTCGTCTGGATCGTCTTGTAGAGCATCTCGGCCGGATGCCCATGGAGAGCGTGCGGGCGGACCGCGGGCAACAGCTTAGCCGCCTTACACATTTCTTGTGCGACGGCCGGCGACACGCGGCAGAAATCGCTCGCGAGAAAACCCACCAGCGAGTGACTTTTCGTGTCGTGCAGCATCTTGAGGAACATACCGAACTCGATGCCGTAGGGATGCGGCTTGATCTCCTTGGGCTGCGGCGGCAGCTCCGTATGCGTGCGCGAGTAGATCTTCGTCTCCTCCTCCGGCGTCACATAGGTGAGCTGCACGTGCGGATTGGCGATGATCGTCTGTTCCAGATACTCATCCACCGAGGCGCGCCCCTTCTGATACCGCCCCTCGACTTCGAGCGTCACCTGCGTGCCGCGTGGCTGCGCCCACTCCCCCTGCTTGCTTTCGAGAATGCGCGGCTCGTTTTTCTTGGTGTCAATCTGCACTTCGAAGTAGTGGGCCGCCGTGCGCGCGCTCGTGCGCGAGATGATCTTCACCGGCTTACCGGTGGTGAGCTGGCCATACATGCCGGCCGCCGAGATGCCGATGCCCTGCTGGCCCCGGCTCATCCGCAAGCGATGGAATTTGGAACCGTACAACAGCTTGGCGAAGATGCGCGGAATCTGCTGCTTGACGATGCCGGGCCCGTTGTCGGTGACCGTGATGCGAAACCGCGTGGCCTGGCTGGCGGACGACGTCGCATTGCCCTCCGGCACCACTTCGAGCTTCACCAAAATGTCGGGCAGAATGCCCGCTTCTTCGGACGCGTCTAACGCGTTGTCTACGGCTTCCTTGACACAAGTCAGCAGGGCCTTGCGCGGATTGTCAAAGCCGAGCAGGTGCCGGTTTTTTGTGAAGAACTCGGAGACGGAAATCTCCCGTTGCCGTGCGCCCATCTCGACGGCAGTCACAGCTGGCGCAGCGTTGGCCACGCGTGGCGCCTTGGCCGGTTCAGCCGGCTCGGTCACTGGCTTAGAGGATTTCGGAGAAGACTTGGCGTGGGAGTGTGGTTGTGACGAAGCTGCCGCTGACTTAGCCATTCCCCCTCTAAATTCGATGCTAGGCACGCCCTACTTAACACAGATGCCGGACAGCAGTAAACATGCCGGCGGCGTTTGCGGACGCAGGCCCGCCTTGCTATCATGCGCCCCGAAGGAGCACTCGATGGGATTCGAACCGCACTACATTGTCGTAGAGGGCCAGATCTTCGGCAAAACCAAGCTGGTGCTGGACAACCACGTCTACAAGAACTGCCAGATTGACGATTGCGACATTTACTACAGCGGCGGCCAGTACGAATTAATTGATACACGCGTGGTCGGCTGCCGGCTGATCCTCAACCAGCCCGCCAAGGGCATTTATGCCGCGATTCAGATTTTTAAAATGAAGTCGCCGGGCTCAACAATCGTTTCCGACTAAAACACGCGTCTTCGATTTTGTGATTCAGCAGGCTCAGCACCCTGAGCTCCTGAAGGGTGCGTTTGCGGGCATAGGTTCTTTCTTCACGCGTCATGCTTCGTGCATCTAATTGCCTGTCGCGACCGGCACGTTGACGGTTTTTCTAGTGATCGGGATAGACTGGAAGACGGCGTCCTGCGCACCCTGCGCGGATTCGGCCTCGACGCGCTGCAAAAACGCCGGCGGGCCGGTCAGGGGCGCGTAGCTCAGCTCCACGTCGACATCGAAGGTCTTTGTATCTTTCGGTGTTGGGAAGGTGAACGTCTCGACGCGCGTCTCCTCCGGCTTGAGCACCGTGTTACCGAGCACCTGCGCGGCCTCGAAATCGAACACCGTCTTCTGGCCTTTCGCATCCGCATAGGTTCGGCCATAGACGCGTTGTTCCGCGTAGACCGTTTTCAGGTTTTTGCCCTGGATCGAAAGATCCAGTACCACGCGGGCCCAGCCCGGATGCGTCGTTGGAAGATTGTGGGGCACCAGGCTCTGGACCGTCACCTTGACGGTGGTCTGATCGCCCTTGATCGTCGTGAGCACGTCCAGCTTTGCCGCTTCCTGCCGCAGCTTGCCGATCCGTCCCGGGAATGAATGGTTGGCAACCTTGCGCTTGCGCTCGCCGTTGGCCGACTCGCCCACCTGTTCGGGCATGTGACAGGTCTGGCATTCCTTGCCAGACTTGACCGCCTGGCTCGTTTCCCAGCCCCCCAGCAGATCGTTGGCCTTGCCGAGACTGGCGGCCGCCGGCACGGCAAGATGGCAGTTGAGACAGAGATCGGACTTCCGGAACAGCGGCAACTCCATAGATTGATGTGCGAGGTTTGGAACATAATCTTTATAGGGACCGAACATCGTCTTGCCGCCTATTTCGTATTTGGGGCTCGGCTGCACATTGCTGCGGTCCACTTGCTTGATAAGATGGCACTGCGTACACCCCACGCCGTCAATAGCCGGATCACCAGATTGCACCTGCGCGATAAAGGCATCGCCCTGCTCTGGATATTCGTTGACGTGCGGCGCGTGGCAGCGCAGGCAAAGCAGCTTGTCTTTCGTGCCGGCGGACGAGACGTATTGATCCAACATCGCACGAAACGCTGGCGAATGGATCGAACGGGACAGTGGCGAGGCTTCCCACTCTTCGAAGCTGCGCTCATGGCAGCGCTTGCACTTGGCCGCAGCTGGAAAAACTTTTTCGAGTGGGCTTTTGGTCTGTGCGAACCCCTGAGGTTCATCCCTGAACCACAGCGCCACGGCACAAACGGCCAGGCCGGTCGCCAGCGTCCATCGCACCGCTTTCCACGACAAAATCACGTGCACCGCGCTCCTCTCACGAAACACTGAGAGCCGTTCTTCCGGAAGCGACCGGTCCGTTACAAGGCTTTTGTACGGAAGGTCAGCACTCGCGGCTGAGCATATTCCTGGAGCAGTTTCACAGCCTCGGTCCGCGTCTTCTCATCCGGCAGCGTGGCCAGATACTTGTCCTTGAGCGCAGGCGAGGGCTCGGGAATCAGCGCATAGGTCAGCGCCGCTTCGATAACAGCCGGAGTGCCCCCCTTGGTCGCCAATTCGAATGGCACCCGCCGTGTCGTCCCACCCTTGATGAAGGGGTCAGGGAACGGTCCCCGGGCGATCTGTTCAAACGGCAGGCCGAAGTGCTTCACCTCCGATGCCACCACATTCCCCTTGGCATCCTTGGCCGTGATTGTGACAAAGAACTGCTTCAGCACCGGATCACCGTCAGGGTAACTGTGCGGCAAACTGCCGACGCGGACCAGTACGGTCCCCTTCAATGACGCACCGAACTTTTCGGACTCAATGTCCACGCGCGGCATCCACTCGGCCTGAAGATTCCGGTTCTTGAGCATGGTGCCGGGAATCACCACGCCGCGGAACCAGTGTCGCCCGATTGCGCGCGTCATCGCCCCACGTTTGGAGGTCGAGCTACCGGTCGAGGGCTCCATGTGGCAGTCCTGACAGACGGTCCCCTGGAGAATTTCCCCCGGCAGGTCGTGCTGGGTGACATCCTTCACCTTGTCGAAGTGACAGGACGCGCAGTAGTTGGCACCCCGGTAGAGATCCGACTGCACGGCCTGATGGACGAGATTTTCTTCGGGATTGGCATAGGGCCCGTAGAACGTCCGACCCGGATGCAATTTGAAGGTTGGCGGCGGCGCGGCCGGATCCTTGGCCGTCTCGCTGATCAAATGACAGGAGGCGCAACCGATACCCTCGATCTGGATTTTGCCCGACAGGGCCTGAGTCGCAATCTTGTCCACATGCTGCGGGAAGATCGTGGTCGCAGGCACGTGGCAGGAGAGGCACTGGGTTTTTTGCTCCGGCGTGGGATTAGTCTGCAACCACACGCCCAGCACCGTACGGAAGACCGGCGACTCCAAGGACGTGCCGTGCGGCAAGGCCGCGTCCACGCGACCGAACGTTTTCAAATCCGGTGTCTGCTCGCGCACGCCCTTCCATTCTTCGTAGTGCCGATCATGACACTGCTTACAATCTTCCGAGCGAATGAAGACCTTCTCGATCTGGTCGACCCAATCAGGAACTTGGCCGTCGGCCTTCTGCGCCGAGGCATGGCCGGCGAGCAACGCAGCGCTGAGCGCAATCGCGGCCAGCACACCGATCTGAAGACGCCGCATCACAGACCATTGCCTCATACGATCAATCCCGCTTACAGCCGACAAAATGAAAATTCACGCCCCAGCCAACCGGATCGCCGGGATCCGCAGGCTCATAGGTCCCGACCGTGAAGTTGCACTGTTTCGTAGCGCGCGCGAGTGCCCAGCCGAAATCCGCCAGTGTTTTTATTTCGACCTTATCAATTTCCTTGATCACCGATCGCACTTTGATGCCGGCGCCCTCCGCCATCGTGCCACCGATGACTTCCAGCACCGCCACGCCCTCCGCGCGCTGAAGCCCCAGTTCCTTTTGAATCTCCGCATCCACTTCATCCACCACGATGCCAAACTGCTCGCCAAGGCGGATGGCCTTCTCCTTGGTCATCACGGCCTGCTCGGTTTTGCCGTCCCCTTGGGGCGGTGGTTTTTGCTCCGCCGCTGCGACGCTCTCTCCTCCGGCCAGCCCTGCGAGCAGAACCAAGCACACCGTCCCCCATGGAAGGACGTTCCCGAGGACCAGCCTGCCTGGCCGCACGCCAACGCTCACAGATTCGTGCCCGGATCAATGGCCAGTTGAAACCACGGCGCCACGGCCTTTTGCCCGTTGCGTTCCTTGTTTTCCCCGTTCCAGATCGCGAAAGCCACCGCCTGCAGACGGCCCGGCTCCAACCGGGCCTCATTTTCCTGTCCGGCGCTCGCCATCGGGCGGCGGATGACCACACGCCAAACACCGTCCTTCCACGTCGCCTTGCCCTGTACACGGCCCTGGTCTTCCTTCGTCGTCAGCGTGCTGAACCCGCCGCCGATGAGATCCTCGACCGACGATTTCCGGCGCGGAATCACCTCAAACCGCCGTACCTCTCCACTCGCCCGACTGTCCGAGGTGCGCGCGGCGCGCCGATCAATGTCGCTCTGCCAGTCCGCCTTCCAGTGCCAGATATTGATATAGTGATCGAGCTGCCCCATGCAGAAAAAGGCCGGGGCGTCGCCCAGCGGGAGACCGATCGCGACACCGTCGCGGAAGGTGCCTGGCGTCAGACGGTCGTTTTTCGTATTGTCCTGCCATTCGAGCAGGAAGGCGATGTCGCTGCCGTTGTGGACGGATTTGAGCGTGAGCGCTCGCGCGCTGGGCTCGGGCCAGACCGGTCGCGTGATGACCTGCCCGCTGAGCGGTACGGTCATGAAAGGAATCTTGTCCCAGGCGGTGTCTTCGGGCGCGGAGGGAATCTCGCCGGCCACGAAGGACGAGCGGACGATCATGCCCTCAGAACTGACCATCGGGACACCAAACCATCCCAGAACGAAGGCTCCGACAAACAGACCGGCAAACAGCGGGAGATGTGACCGATGTAGTCCCCGGGGCATCCACTCCCCTCCTAGCTGGCTGCTGAAAGAATCCGCCGGCTGCGTTCTCGCATCACTCAAACCCTCAACGGACCGAAGCATATGCGTTGGTCCCTCGCTGGCTGCGGCCGGGCCGGATGGCCTGCATGAACAGCCTGCGTTCTGATTCAAGGCCGGCGCGTCTACCAGATTCTGGCGCGCCGGATTTTATTCTCGCCCCGCTCGCACATATACAACAGTCCCTGCGAATCCAGCGCAAGCCCGACCGGGGAATTCACGACGGCTTCCACGGCCAGCAGACCGTCGCCGTGCTTGAGCTGACCGGCGGATTCCTTCGCGACGAACCGTGCGGCGCCACAGCCGCCCATGTTTTTGTCCTCGTAGCCGCTCTCGCCGTTGCCGACCACCGTGGTGATGGTGCCCGTTCTGGCGTCCACCTTTCGCACGCGGTGATTCATCGTGTCGGAGATATAGAGATTATCCTCGGCGTCCAGCACGACGGCTTCTGGCGCATGGAGCATGGCCTTGACGGCGGGCTTGTTATCGCCATCATAGCCGTAGCGGCAGATACCGGCGACGGTGGAGATGGTGCCCGTGGCCGTATCGATTTTTCGAACACGGTTACTGCCCTTGTCCACCACGTAGACATGGCCCTTGCTGTCCACGGCGATGCCGACGATGTCGTAGAGACGGGCGTCCGTGGCCGGCTTACCGTCATCCAGATAAAGCGAAAGATCGAGGCCGTCCGAGCAGACGGGCATGAGCCAGCCCTGGTCATCGCTGAAATCGATGCCGATGGCGTCACCCGACAGGACGACGAGGTTGCGTGCAACCAGTGGCTGCTCCCGGGCGTCATCCTCCGCCGTCCAGGTTCCGGCGATCGTCGTCACCTGCTTAGTCTTGGGATCGTAGCGGCGGACCCGGTGCGCCTGCGTGTCGGCAATGTACATGACATCATGGGCGTCGAAGGCGATGGCGGCCGGCCAGGTGAGATTCACCTCGAGCGCCGGACCGTCCCCGTTGAAGCCATGCTGCCCGGTGCCGACGACGGTCGTGATGACGCCCGTCTCGCGATCCACCCAACGGATGCGGTTGCTGCCGGAATCGCAGATGTAGAGGTTATTTTTCGAATCGAAGGCGACGTCGAGCGGGAGATACAGCCCCGCTTCGCCGCAGGGACCACTGTCGCCGCTGTAGCAGGTTTCGCCGATGCCGGCGAAGTTGTGCAGCGTGCCGGCGTTCAAATCCACGCGCCGTACGCGATCGGAGCCCGATTCAGCGAAGTAGAGAAACGTCCCGTTACGGTCCAGCGCGGCATGGTGCGGGAGCGGAATGCCGGCCTTCACGGCCAGCTTACCATCCCCGGTGCTGCGCGCCTTGCCGTTGCCGGCAAAGGTCTCGATGAAGCCTGTTCCGAGCTCGACCGGCGTGCCCATCAGATGCCTGTCAGGCCTTTGGCTGCTGCGGCGAAACCTGCTGCTCGACCGGCGCAGGCGTCTGCGGTGGAGCTGGTTGCGCCTGCGGTGTCGCCGTCAACTGCGCCTGAGCCTGCGCATCGGCCTCGATCGCCTCCGCCTCATGGACGGATTTCTTGAAGCCCTTGATCGCCTTGCCCAGCCCCTCACCCAACTGCGGGAGCTTCCCCGCGCCGAAGATGATCAGCACGATCACCAGGATTAATACCAGCTCTGTGATGCCGATGCTTCCAAACATGGCCCGTGTTCTCCTCGTGTTGACGGTTATGCTGTGCTGGAATCCTTCGACCGCTTCGCGAAGCGGTCTTTCAGTCGCTGCCGAGTCTGCTCGGCCTGCTCGAACATCTTACACTTGTCGTAGGCGCTGATGAGGTTGTAGTAGGCCAGCGGCTCGTCTTGGTTATGGTCCACCGCGTCCTCCAGCACCTTGATCGCAAGATCGGACTTCTTGTGGTTAAAGGCGATCTCCATGAGCTTGAAGCTGGCCTCCAGATGCTTGGGATCGAGCTCGAGCGTCCGGAGATAGCACTGCATCGCCATTTCCATCGTGTTCAGGTCCGAGACCTGCGGGTTGTCCAGCTCGACGTATACACCTGCCAGATTGTACCACGCGATAGGGTCCTCGGGGGTGACTTCGACCAGCCGTTCATAATACTTCTGCGCCTCGCGATAATTCCGCTTGTCGGACTGCACGCGACCCAGATTGAAAAGCGCCAGCACGTCGTCTGAATGTAGCTCCAGTGCGCGCTTGAACTGCTGCTCCGCCTCCTCCGCCATCCCCTTGGTCGCGTAGATGGTACCAAAGTTCGAGTAGTACATGGCGAGCGAGCGGTTCATCTCCGTTCGAAGCCCCTCGGCCATTTCGATGGACTTCTTGACCTCGGTCAGCGCGTCATCAAGGCGGCCCTTGCTGAAATAGAGCTCGCCCAGCCGACAGCGGGCTTGAAAATCCTCACCGTCTGTCGCCAGCAGCTTTTCCAGCTCGGCAATTTCCTCGTCCGGCGTCAGTTGCGGCTCCGCCTGGCCAGCGTCCGCCTGTTGCGTTGAAACCTGCTCGCTCATAATTCCCGCCTCTCCTTCTGTCGTTACGCCTGCCGACCGGCCAGCGACGGTTGCCCGCCTGCCAATGCAGCCGGTTCTCTCTGCGCGCCTGCCTGGACCGCATGGCGCCGGCGCTCCAGCGTCAGCAGCAACACGCCCAGCAGGACCATCAACGTCAAATGTGACAACTGCAATGCATAGCCCGCTAGAAACATCAAGCCAATTCCGATGCCCTCGTAACGGCCCTGCGTGTAGAGCCGGACGACCGTGTAGGACCAGGCCAGCAGCCCGGCCATGTACAGGGCAAACGGCAGATAGAAGGTGTAGCCCATCCCCATCTGGAAAATCCAACCGATCCCTTCGCCCGCCTTCCGGACATTCTCGGCCACGGCCGGATCGTACCAGCTCGCGATCGTGTCTACGAACAGGAGCAAGAGGAACGACGCGGTAGCCGTCACGGCAAAGGCGATCAGGCGGCGCCGCTGCCGCGGGTTCGTCGTGCGGAACGAGAACTCCCCGTAGGCCCAGAAGACCAGCAGGCTGGCCAGCACCATCAGGGCCTCGCCCGCCCGATTGAATTCATGCACCAGCGGCGGCTCCTCCGGCGACCCGGCGAGGCCATAGGACGTGGAGACAATCTGGTAATAGAGCCAGCCAGAGATGCCCAGCAGGTAGGTCACGATCATGATCCGCTGGCTCCACGGGCGCGGCACGGACAGATATTCGACCACCAGCACGATCAGAATGCTGAGAAAGAGGACGTTATACACCACCGCCCCCAGCATGGCGGGCGGGAAGAACAGATAGCCCACGGTCAGCAATAGAAGCAGCGAGGCGGCCGGCACCACGATCATGTCAAACCGGCTCTTGCCGATGGCACGCACCTTGTTCAGAAGCGCAACCGTCAGCACCAGAAAGACCAGCATGGAGACGACGTTGAGCAGCGTGAAGCCCATCGACGAGAGCACCTTGAATAGCACGCGCACAAAGTCGTACTTAGCGGCCAGCTTGCTCAGGTGCATGCCCAGCCGCGAGACGAGCCGGTAGAGTACCAGTTCGAAGAACGCCGCCCAGAGCAACACCTTGGCCGCCGTGTCGAATAGGAGTCCCTGCTCATCCGCTCTTGCAACCGTTCCGGCAGTCGTGTCGGTCATCGCGGTTTTCGTGAGTCGCGGTTCAGAAATGAGGCGGTCAGGAGCCGGCAGGAGCCGGCAGGGCGCTGCTCCGCTTTGGGTGGGCAATGTAGAGCAACCCGTCGGCCATGGAATAGTTGAACGGCAACTCGCAGACAACCTCGCTGATCTTGCCATACACGTGCTGGTAGACCCGCTCGGCCTGCTCCGGCGTCATGCCAGAGGACACTTCGTAAAAAAATCCGAGGCTTAAATCCTCCGCCGAGGGCCGCATGATGCGCTGGATGCCGTGTCCGCCCGGATCATTCATGATCGGCGCTTCCTTCTCCAGATCGAAGAGGCAGGGCTGGCAGGAAAACCCGTAGGACGAGTGCAGCCGCTGGTTCCCGACGATGAAGTTCACTGTCTCCATCGCCTCCTCCTCGGTCTCCGTGGGGAAGCCGACAATAATGTAGGCGTGGATCGCGATGCCTAGATCGAGGCAGTCCTCCGTGATGCGGCGAACGCTGGCCTGCGTGATCCCCTTTTTCATAAAATCCATGACTCGCTGATTGAACGTCTCCAGCCCGAAAACGATTTTCAGGCAACCGGCGTCGCGCATCTGCGTGAGCAGCTCGCGGGAGAGGTTTTTCTCGAACCGCATCTCGGCGGTCCACTGCAGATCGAGCTTCCGGTCCTGGATCTTCTGGCACAGCCGCTTAGTGGGCGAGAGGGCCAGACACTCGTCGGTGAAAAAGAAGAATGGCGTGTTGTATTTTTCCGAGAGCATCTGCAGCTCGTCCACCGTCCGGTCCGGGTCCTTCTGGCGGAAGTTCTGATGGTCGAGGGTCAGGGCACAGAAGGAGCAGTCCTTGTAATAGCACCCGCGCGAGAACTGCACAGGAAGGACCGTTTCGGGCGCCAGATATTTGTCGAGCGGAAAACCGTCGTAGTTAGGCGCCGGCAGCTCGTTGATGTTTTCCGAATAGAAGGGCTGATTGACGATGATCTTCCCGTTCTGCCGATAGATCAGGTTCGGCACTTTGCTGTAGTCTTTCTTGCCAGCCAATTGATTGACTAGCTCGAGCAAGGCCGTTTCGCCTTCAAACACGATGAAATCATCGGTCAGATCAAAGAGACTGTGGCAGCGACGCAGATTGTCCACCAGCCGCGTGAAGATGCTCCCGCCGATCGTCAGATGGATGTCCGGCCGCGCCTCCTTGATGAGACGGCAGAGCGTCAGGCCCGGAATGATTTGGGACGTGGCTGTGATGGAAACGCCAATCAAATCCGGCGAGCTGTCCACGATGGACGACAGAAACCGCTCGCGGAACAGAGACAAATAGGGGTTTTGTTCCTCGTCGCGGATGACTTTCATCAAATCTTTGGTAGAGTAGATGGAATAGCCGCTGACCTGATTGTCCACCACCGTGAGGCGGGTTGGAAAATAGAGCGTGGAGACCATCTCTAGCCACTTATCGATCAGGAACAGCGCATCCCGGTAGCGCTCAATATCGTAGAACTCCTCCCCGCGCAGGATCTCCTTAGCCACTTCCACCCGGTCGAACAGATAGGTAAACCGTTCCAACGACTCGACGGCCCGGGCATAGTGCTCCTGGCTGGACGGCCCGGTCTCGCCATGGCGGCTCCGCTCGAGCTGCCGCACCTTATCCTGCAATTTGGCGTGAATTTCGCGGCCGTAGGAATCGGTCAGGATTGTATCGAGAACTTCGATATTCAGGTCCCGCTGTTTGACGTTCTTGACGCCGCCCTGGTTCAGAAAGCCGGTCAGTGACGGCAGACTGAGATAGGGCTGCGAGGGATGCCAGCTGGGTGGAAAGATCAGCGAGACATTCACGCAAACACCTTCAACAAGAGGATAACTCGAACAGCTTGGACCGGCTGATTCCCGCAAACAAACTGTATAGTTATACCTTGTGGATGGTTGCAAAATCAACCAACGCACGAGAGTCTGAAGCAACCGGTCTGCAAGGGAAATTCAAGGGACACGGAGGGATCACCGAGCCGGAAAATACAGGGCCCCGGATCAGCTAGCTGACCCGGGGCCCTTGTGAAACCTGCGTAGAATCCTACGCTTCCCCTTTAGGGGACACGACTCACGGCAGTTTCAGCGTGAACCAGGTAGAAATGCCCTTCATCCCGTTCCGCTCGACGTTGCTGCCATCCCACACCGCAAACGCGATGGGAACAGAGGACCCCGCCTTGAACTGCACGTCGTTTGTATCGTTGGTGGTCAGCTCGCGCTTGACCACGATACGCCAGGTCGGACCGACGCAGCAGCCGCCCTTAACTGAACCATAGGGCTCCCACAGGCCGTTGCCGATGACGTCCTGATGCGACTGGGTGGTCAGTGTGCTGAACCCGTTTGCATTCAGGTCTTCCACGGAGCTCCGACGCATTGTCGGGTCCGCCATGATGTTTCCGGACCACATGGCCGTGTTGAAGGGCCCGAGGCTTCGGCCGATCCGGTCGGGGTAGGTCACGCCGCCCGCCGGCTCTTCAAAATAGTAGTCCCAAGCGATGGACGGATACTGATCGTCCACGTCCCACAGACCCGCACTGTCCTTCCCAATGTCCTTCTGCCACTCGGCATTCCACCGCCAGATATTGACAGTGCCGCCCGACTGGCCCATGCACTGGAACGGCGGCGCGCCTGACGTATTGACCGGGAACTGGATCGCCGCCTGATCGCGGAAGTCCTGCGGACCGATGGTGGTGTTGTTCAGGGTCTGGTCAGACCAGTCGAGACGGAAACCGACTTCCTTCCCGTTGCTGACTGCCTTCACGAACACCGATTTTACGGAGATGTTCGGGTGCATCGGCGTCGTGATCGTCTGCCCGCTGAGCGGAATGACCACGCCCGGCACACTTTCCCAGATGGGGTTTGCACCGTCCATCGGGATTGGCCCCTTGATCGCCTTTGCCGGAATGGTCACCGGCTGGCTGACCGCCAGGGGAACCTGCCCGATCGTCAGCATAATGCCAACGACAAGAGCAGAGAGAAGAATGCCAAACACCAAGCTTTTATTGCGTGTCTGCACCACTCCCATAAAAAAGTCCCTCCTCATAATTAAAAGACGTCGAACTATACCAATATCGCCAAAGCAGCACAACAACTATTTTCAGGCCGTTCCCGTCGGCCCATCCTCGTCCTTATCCCCCTTCTCTTTCTGGTCCATGAACGACTGGGCCCCCACTTCGTTGAGCAGGATGCTGAGCTCGTTACCCTGGTCCTGCGCCCCGCATTCGTAGGTCTGGCCTTCCGGTGCCTGGAAGGTGGCCGGCCGGTAGTCCGTTTCTGAATAGGGCTGTGGGGTCACGCTCTGATAGGCGGCATCGAATTCGATGTAGTCGGCTATAAACTCCGCGAGATGCCGGAAGAAGCCCCCATCGGCCTTCTTCACCAGCATGCGCGCGAAAAGCGGCACCCACCGACCGATGTGATCCTTCACAAACTTCTTCTGCGCGTCCACGACGATCTGCGTCTTCTCCGCGCCGTCGTGGCAGCGGGCGTAGGATTCCTTGTAGGCGAGAAAGTGCATGAACTCGAGCTCGACGCTCAGGTGATCCAGCCGCTCGTGAATGTCGCGCGAGAGTTCCAAGCCAAAGGCCTTGTAGAAACCGGCAATGTCGCCCATGGTATGGGCCTGACCGAAGACGTGATCGTTACCGAAGAGTGTTTCGTAGGGGGGGCAATCGAGGGTGATGACGTTGCTAAAAACCCGGCGGTGTTCGGCTTGCAGATCGGTGAGCTTCCAGTGCGTACATTCCGCCGCCACCCACTTTTCGACGGACTCCAGATGCTTGCGCAGCGCCGCCAGCTTCTGCTTGGCCTTTTCGCCGCCCTGCCCGGCCAGCGCGGCGCTCAGCCCCTCGAGCGCCGCCTCACCGTCTTCTACAAACTCGCCGCTCTGCAAATAGTCCAGAAATTCATCGTCTTCAGGATAGAGGAGGCTCCAGGAAATGAGGAGATAGAGTTTGCTGCGGCCCAGAGCGCGTTCAACAGCCGGGGAATCTTTAAGGGCCCTCGGGAGGGGTGCCGTGACAACAGGGTCAGACATTCCGCGTTCGCTCTCTTTTGTACTCATGCCTCACACCACAAGAGTGTGCACACGCAAAGTTCGAAATTATAATAGGCGACCGACTAAGTCAAGTCAAGTCGATTGTTGACTTATAAACAATTGAAATTAAAAGGATTTAATATGCATCGCGCTATGCTGTCCCTGCTGTCTGTTTCTAAAAATCAGGTGCGGGCGTACGCAACCGGGCCGGTGTCACCCGAATGGCGATCTTGTCGTTGACCGTCCTGCAGACCTGCTCGCAGATTCCACACCCCACGCAGCGGGTTTCAGCCACCTTGAGCTGCATGGAGTCGAAGCTCGTGGACAGAGCTTGGGTTGGACATTGCGACACGCAGGCATGGCACCCCTGCCCGGCCGTACAGAGCCGGTGCGACACCATCGCCAGCCCCATCCGCACATCAGCCACACGGTCCACGGGCAGCAGGGCTTCCGTCGCGCAGGCCTCGATGCAGGGGAAGTCGTCGCACAACCGGCAGGGCTGCTCATCGGCAAAGATCACGGGCGAGCCGTCGTGGCGATCGAACGTGATACTGTCGTGCGGGCAGGCCTTGGCGCAGTCGTCACAGCGAGTACAGCGCTCCAGAAACAATGCTTCCTCGACCGCGCCGGGCGGCCGCAGCCAGTCGTGCCGGGTTTTTGCAGTGGGTTTCTGTTCGGAGGGAGCGTCGCGATGCTTGACGAACTCCTGCGCTGTCTTCACGAACGACAGCGCGGAGTCCTTGAGGAAATTTCGCCGATTATATTTGGGGGCTGCCGCCATAATATCCCCGACGGCTGCTACATCACCCCGTCTGCTCGGAGTTTATAGACCTCGACACACCGATCGCACGCGCCGTATTCCACATCCCACCCAGGATGGTTCTCACGGATGAAATCCAACACGTGCTTTTCAATATTATTTTCCATATCTTCCACCCAAGTATAGGTAGGGAAGCGGCAGAGGGGGCACGGAAAGCCGGGCATGAGCATGACCTTGTTCTGCGTCTCCGGCACCTCCCCGCCTTCCACATCCACCGCGCGGTCCATCACGCGCAACGTATCCGTGGCCATCTCGACCAGCTCCGAATGCGTCAGCGACTCCGTCTGCCACAAACCTTCGAACACGGATTTCAACTGGGCTGGTGGAATCTTCCGATACCAGGAGCGGAACTCCTTGAACCGGTCCTCCTTGCTCAGCATGGATTCCTTTTGCATTCGCTGCAGACGGCTGTCGATGTGCAGGGACCAGAGCACGCGGTAGCGCTGGAGAACCAGCGTCTCTTCGCCGGGGTTCTGGCCCACCTTCGTATCCGGGTCGTAGCCAAAATGCGAACTCAGCAGGTCCGACACATGCATCAGCTCATGCCGGCAGTAGCGGGTCAGCGCCGGGTCGTAGAAGCGCCGCGGGATCAGCTTGATGCCCACGCCCTTCAGGCCCTTCTCCTCGAACTGCTTTGCCAAATCCTGCTCCACAGACCCCCACTTCCGCAGCACGTCCACACCTTCCTGGTCTTCCTTCAGCACGCCCTTGACCAGCACGATACCCACGCGCTTCTTCAATTCGGGGTATTCGTTGAAGGCATCGCGGATGATGTCTGAGAACCCCCATGTCCCGAAGAGGTACTGGTAGAGCTTCTTGAACTCGGCTTCCCGGTCATCTAGCGAGAACTTCTCGTAAATGGGGTCGGCGACCTCGTGGAACTCCTTGTAATAGGTCGGATCGCCCTCGCGCTCGGTCTTCTCGACAAAGGAGTCGATTACTTCCTGGAGCAGCGCTGGCTGAAATCGAATTTCCATGTGTCTGATGCCCGTTCTGCGTGTGGCCTATAGAGTTGACTTAGTTTCGCAGCTTCTTTTAAGATCCCGATGAAAAAATTATAAACCTCGGTTGCGGTCATTTGCAAATCGCGCGCACCGCCGACACGCAGACCCGTAGAAGTACCTGTACCAAACCATGAACACGCCACCGCCCGCATCGCCACATCCCGGCGCAGCCGCGCCGGCCCAGTCGGTGAACCTATTAGAACATTGGAGAACCGACGCGCGGGAGAGCAAGACCTTCCGCGGCCACTCGCACGGCATCTGGACGGTCGCCTACGCGCCCGACGGCAAAACCCTGGCCAGTGGTGGAGTCGATAGACTCCTGCGCATCTGGGACATCGAAACTGGCCGGCTCCTCCGCTCCCTGCGCGGACACACGCACGACATTCGCGCCGCCCTCTACACGCCGGACGGCCAGATGCTCGCCACCGGCAGCGAGGACCGGACCATCCGTCTCTGGAATCCCAACACCGGTGAGCCGCTCAAGCTCCTCTTCACCCGCTACGACCACAACGTCTGCAGCCTGTCACTCTCACCCGACGGCCTCATGCTCGCGCGCGGCAGCCATAATAAAGACATTAAAATCTGGGAAGTCACCACCGGCACAGAGCTCATGACCCTACTCGGCAAAGACACCTACGACCACCACTGGTCTGCCTGCGTGGCCTTCTCACCGGACGGCATCCACCTTGCCAGCGGCAACGACATCGGCAAGATTCGACTCTGGGAAGTGCTGCCCAGCGGCGAGGAAAAAATCATCCACAACGGCCACTGGCAGGACGCGGACGAAGACACCACCGACACGCGCGGCTACTTCGTTGAGGACGACGGCGGTTTCCAAAAGCCGATGGACTACTGGATCGGCGCCATGGCCTACACGCCGGACGGCAGCATGCTCTTCACCGGCAGCCGCGACACCACCATCAAGTGCTTCGCCGTGCCGCAGCTCACCGAAACCCGCACGCTCCGCGGCCACACCGGCTGGGTGCGCGCCTTCGCCATGTCGCCGGACGGGACCGTGCTCGTCAGTGCCAGCGATGATAAAACGATCAAGTTCTGGGACGTCGCCACGGGGAAAAACTTCCGCACCATCAAGGGCCACACCGACGCCGTGCGCGGACTAGCTTTCTCACCAGATGGCAAGCGCCTCGCCAGCGCCTCGTGGGACCGAACCGTCAAGCTTTGGGAAGGCGGAACGCCACCCCAGGACTAGCGCTCCTGCCTTCCTCGCCCGATAGCCTAGGAAAAGTAGTCAACGCTGGACGACAAAACCGTTTCGGGAGGCGCGGTGGAGTGACAGGGCCTGCCACCCCACCGGCCTTCCTATTCTTCCCCCTCTTCGGTCTCGCCCCCGCCCCGATTCGACGGGATGCCGTAGCGCTTGCACTTTTCCCAGACAGCTTTTCGGGATAACCCCAAAATCTTCGCGGCAATCGTCCGACTGCCTTCGGTGCGCTCGAGCACGGAGAGGATGTAGTCCTTTTCGAATTGCTCGCGCGCAGCGGCGAGCGAGTCCATGGGCGCGTTGCCAGCAGCCGGGGTCACGCGCCGCTTGCCCGTGAGGCCTTCGCTGCAGAACCCGCAGCCATCCTGCGGCTGGCCGCCCGTGTAGGGGCAGGACGGAAAGCCGCAGAGATCCCAAGCCTGCACGTGGTCGTGGGGCTTACTCAGGGCCACGGCCCGTTCGACCATGTTTTCCAGCTCGCGCACGTTGCCAGGGAAGGAATAGCGCCACAGGAGCTCCCGACTGCCCTGCGAAAATCCCTTAGTCTCCTTGTTGATGCGGGCGGCTCGGCTGTCCAGCACATGCTCGGCGATCATGAGCACGTCCTCGCGCCGCGCCCGTAGTGGCGGCAACTGGATGTGCACCACGTTGAGCCGGTAAAACAGATCCTCACGGAACCGCCCCGCCTGGACTTCCTTTTTGAGATCTTTTTGCGTGGCGCAGACCAGCCGGACGTCCGACTCGATCGTCTCGTTACCGCCGACACGCTCAAACTGCTTTTCTTGCAGCACCCGCAGGAGCTTGACTTGCACAGCCGGTGAGATTTCGCCGATTTCGTCCAGAAATAACGTGCCCTTGTGCGCCAGCTCGAACCGCCCGCGCCGCTGCTTGAGCGCACCGGTGAAGGCCCCCTTCTCGTGCCCGAACAGCTCGGCCTCGAGCAGGGTCTCGGGTAGCGCGGCGCAACTGACCTTGATGAGCGCCTGATCGCGGCGCGGGCTGCTGCGGTGAAGGGCGTTGGCGACCAGCTCCTTGCCGGTGCCGCTTTCCCCGGCAATGAGCACCGTAGAATCCGTGAGGGCCACGAGCTTGACCTTGTCCAGGACCACCTTCATACGGTCGTTCTTACCGAGAATGCCTTCGAAATTGAACTTGCCTTCCAGTTGCTCTCGCAACTGAACATTTTCCTCACTCAACGCCAACACCTTGCCAATGCGCTCGATGAGCAGGAGCAGCTCATCCATCGAAAAGGGCTTAGTGATGTAATCGTAGGCACCGGCTTTCATCGCGCCCACGGCCGTCTCGACCGAGCCATGCGCAGTGATCATGATGACTTCCGTCCTCGGCGAGCGCTGTTTGGCTGCCTGCAGCACCGAAAGACCGTCGATACCGGGCAGGCGCAGGTCAGTCACGACAATATCGAACTTGCCCAGTTCAAGTAGTTTCAGCCCTTCCGAGCCAGTGGCCGCCGACTTCACCTCGCAACCTATGGCGTGCAGCGCGTCCTCCATAGAGAGGCGCATCAGCGGTTCATCATCCACGATCAAAATCACCGGCGCTTTCATGAGGCCCCCCCGACTGTGGCCCGCTCATGGGACATCGGCAGACAGACCGTGAACACCGAGCCCTTTCCCGCCTCACTGTCCACCAGAATCCGCCCACCATGCCGCTCAACAATGCCGAGGCTGACCGAGAGACCCAGCCCCGTTCCCTCGCCCGTGCCCTTCGTCGTAAAGAACGGGTCAAAAATGTGGGGCAGCACGTGGGCGGGGATACCGCAGCCGGTATCCTCGACGACCACTTCGCATGTGTCGCCCTGCGCGCGCGTACGAATCATGATCGTCCCGCCGGCCTTGAGTGCATGCACCGCATTGAGGAGCAGATTCATCAGCACCTGCTCGATCATGTGGCGGTCCACCATGAGCGGCGGCAGATCCCGCTGGAACTGCTTGTCGAGGTGGATCTTCTTTTCCGTCAGCGCGTGCTCGGTCAGGACCAGCACCCGGTCTACGACTTCGTTGAGGTGGGTGAGCGAAAACTCCGGAGCGTGCTGCTGCGAAAAATCTAGCAACTGCCGGACAATCTTCTGCACGCGGCGGAGCCCGTCCTCGATGGAGACCAGATATTGCTGCCGCCGCGCCTCTGAGAGGGTGCCCTTCTGGAAATTGTAGAGGCAGTTGAGAATGCCGCCGAGCGGGTTGTTAATCTCGTGCGCGACGCCGGCCGCCAGCTTGCCGACCGAGGCCAGCTTCTCGGAGCTGCGGATTTGCTGTTCAAGCTTTTTCGTCTCGGTGATGTCACGCGCAATGCCTAGCACGCCGTCGATGCCCCCCTGCGCGTCATACAGGGGCGACACGCTGACCGTAACCGTGCGCGTGTTGCCGTTCTTAGCAAGCACCTCCACCTCGTAGACCTGCTTGGCGCCGATGTCCAGCGTGCTCTTGAGCCGCTTGCCGCGGTGCCGCTTGGTCAGCAGCGAGAGATAGGGTCGTCCGATCAGATCCTCTTTGCGATAACCCCAGCCCGACACCCTGTTGTTGACGTAGGTGAAGCACTGTTCCGTGTCGAGCGTGTAGATGACGTCGTTAGCGTTTTCAAGGAGGTTTTCGAGATAGCGCTTGGTCGCGTCGATCTCCTTCGACCGCTGCTCGATCTGATCGAACGACTGTTTTAAATTGCCAGCCATGCCGTTGAAGGCCGCGGCCAGTTGCTCCAACTCGTCGCCGGTTTTGAGAGATAGCTGATGAGCGAGGTTGCCGCTGCCGATACGCGCCACGCCTTCGTGCAGTACAGCGATTGGTCTGGCGATGCGGCGCGCCACCCAGGCGCCCGTCGTCACTAACACGGCGAAGACCAGCGCGCCGTAGGCCAGCACTTTCACGAGCAATTGGTTGAGCACCGTATAGGTTTCTTCGGGATTCTGGCGCACGAAGGTCATCCAGTGCTTCCCGCCCAGACTGTCCGGCGCCAGCCGGTTGCCCAGCCGCACCGGCGCATAGCCGACGAGGGAATCGCGCCCGCCGTGCGAGTCGTTTCCGGCGATGGCCCATCCAGCCTGCATCGGCTGCAATAGGCTGGCCAGAGCCGGCGTGATGGAATGTTCTTCCAGCGCCAGGATGGGACAGAGTAGCGGCACGCCGTCCGAGTTCATCAGCATGGCATGGCCGGTTTCGCCGATGGTCACCTCCGAGATGATCCGAAACAGCGCCTCCCGCTTTAGCAGCACGCCGATCACGCCGATCGCGCTGCGTTGGTCGTCGTCCAGAATGGGTACGGAGACCGTGAGCACGTGCGTGCCGTAGGACGGTTCGAAGGCCGGCTCGCTGACAAACACCATGCCCTTACCTCCGGTGAACGCTGCCTGCCACCAGAGGCTCTTGCCGTGAAAATATTCGGCCTGAGGAATCGAGCTAATGACCAGCGCCCCTTGAGCATCGGTCACAAGAATGCCGACGTAGTCGGCCTTCCGGATGTCATGCCAGCGGATGAGATAGTTGGTGACGATCCGGTTGATGAAGAGTGGGAATTCGCTGCTCGTCCTGCGCTGCCGCCATTGCTTTTGAAAATCCTGGATGATGGATTCAATACGGCTCGCGTCCTTGCCAACGTAGCTCTTGTTGGCCTCCCTCACGGCCGTGCGGAGGAACGGTGTCGTCGCAAGCTGCTCGGCCTCGTTGATGCTGCGGGTGACCTGCATTTCGACACGGCTGGCCGCCTCAACCGCCCGTTCGCGGAAACTGGTACCGATTGTTTCGTGCAGCGCCCGGCGGTCGGTCAGGTACGTCAAGATGAGCGAAAACGTGAGGGGAAGCAGACCGACCAGCACGATGGCCGCGATGATCTTACGATGGAGGCTATGGGACTGGCCCCAGAGTTTCATTCAGGTAACGGGCAATTAATTTTCTAAGTACGCATTTTTGCTTGCCTTTCTCTTAATGTCAAGCAAAGGTAACATTGCTGCATAAGATCAATGACTTAACGTTTTCCGCTTCTGCCAACGGAACTATCAGTATCACCAGGACTTTCTGCTGGATCTGAAGGCAGTTCGACCACCGCTGGACGGGATACGCCGTAGGCGATCCTCCACCAAGGTGCTCATGCGAATCGTAGGCGGGAAGCGCTGTGAGGTCAACCCGAAGGCCGTTCAGCCCCGCTTGAGGAGCTTCCCAGCCCCGCCCGGCCAGATCACGAGGATCGGGCTCGCGACAAAAATTGAGGAATAGGTCCCCACGATCACGCCCAACAACAACGCCAGCGAGAAATCGTGGAGCACTTCGCCGCCCGCGAGCGTCAGCGGGATCAGCACAAGCACGACGGTGAGGCTGGTGACGATCGTGCGGCTCAACACCTGATTGATGCCGTTGTTGATGACCGTCTCCAGATGGTCCCGGCGGCGGACGCGCAGGTTTTCGCGGATGCGGTCGAAGACGACGACGGTATCCGTCAGCGAATAGCCGGCCAGCGTCAGGAGCGCAGTCACGACCAGCAGCGTAACTTCCTTGTCCAGGACGTAGAAAATGCCCAGCACGGCCAGCACGTCGTGGAAGGTCGAGATGGCCGCCGCCACACCAAAGCGAAACTCGAACCGGGCAGCGATGTAGAGGATGATGCCGGCGAAGGAGATGAGGATGGCGATGAGCGCGTCCTCCTGCAGTTTACGCCCGATCGTCGGTCCGATTTCGGTAGAAGCCTCGATCTTGAACTTATTGTCTGGGAATTCTTTCGAGAAGGCCACCACAACCCGGTCGGCCACCTTTTCCTCGATGGTCGTCGTTGTTTTCACGCGCACCAGCAGCTTGCTCTCCGAGACAAATTCCTGAATTTCCGCACCGGCCAGATTGTTCCGGTCCAAGGCCGCCCGCGCGGCGTCGATCCGGACGGGCTGCTCGAACTTCAGCTGCACCGCCGTGCCGCCGGCGAAGTCGATGCCGAGATTGGCCACCCCCCGAGCGATCTGCACGAGGGCGATGCTCCCCAGCAAAATCAGCACGCCCGAAAAGGCGAACGCAAGAGTGCGCTTCCCCATGAAGTCAATGTTCGTTTTTCCGAGAATTTCAAACATGCCTACCCCCACTGCAGACCCGTTAAATGCTCAAGTGTTCGGCCTGGCGACGCCGGCTCATCACATCGAAGATCACTTTGGTGCCCACCAGCGCCGTAAACAGGTTGATGGCAATGCCCAGACACAGGGTCACGGCGAAGCCCTTGATCGGGCCGGTTCCGAACAGAAACAGCGCCAGGCCAGTGATCAACGTCGTCACGTGCGAGTCGATGATCGTGAGCAGCGCCTTGTCATAGCCTCCGTCGACGGCCAGCCGGACTGGCTTGCCGGATCGCAATTCCTCACGGATGCGCTCGAAGATCAACACGTTGGAGTCCACGCCCATGCCGATCGTAAGAATGATGCCCGCAATGCCCGGCAGGGTGAGCGTGGCATTGAGCGCCGCCAGTGCGCCGATCAAACAGGTCAAGTTCAGCAGCAGCGCGAAGTCTGCGATCGCGCCGGCCAGTCGGTAGTAGACCGCCATAAAGAGAACGACGAGTGCCCCCGCGAAAAGTGTGGACTGGATGCCCTTTTCAATGGAGTCCCGGCCCAACGACGGACCGACCGTGAGATCCTGGATGATCTTGAGCGGCGCCGGCAGCGCACCCGCGCGCAAGACGATGGCCAAATCGTTCGCCTCCTGCGTGTTGAACGTGCCGGTGATCTGCGCCCGCCCGCCAGCGATGCGCTCCTGAATCACCGGCGCCGAGTAAATCGTGCTGTCGAGCACGATCGCCATGCGCTTTTTGACATGATCCTCTGTGATGCGCTCGAACTCGCGGGCACCCTTAGCATCGAAGCTCACGGCCACATAGGGTTCGTTGAACTGGCCGATGGCCACGCGGGCATCACTGAGCACGTCGCCCGTCAGCATGACGCGCTTTTTTACAACATAGGGAATTCTAAACTCTCGGCGGCTGTCCTTCTCGATCCCCTTTTCGAACAGGATCTCGTCCCCTTCCGGCAATTTGGCCCTGAACTGCTTGAGGATCTCCTCCTCTTGGCCCTTCGGCACCCGCTGCGGCAGCTCAGAGGCCAGCGGGCTGGCCTCGTCCAGCATCTTGAATTCCAGCAGCGCCGTTTCTTTAATCAAGTCCTTGGCCCGCTTGGGCTCCTTGATGCCGGGCAACTGGACGACGATCTGCCGGAGGCCCTGGCGCTGAATCAGCGGCTCAGCCACGCCGAACTGGTCGATGCGGTTGCGGATCGTCTCGAGCGCCTGGTTGATAGCGGAATCCTTGATACGCTTGATCTCGCTCTCGGACAGTTCGTAGACCAGCGTGTTGGCCGCCCCCGCCCCCACGTTCTCCCCGAAGGCCGGGAAATCGTCCATCGCCTTCTTGATCTGATCCTTCAGGTCGTCCTTCTGAAATCCCAGCGTCACCTGGGCAGCCGCCGTGCGCTTCACGGACTCAACGGGGATTTTCTTGTCGACCAGCAAATCCTGGATGGCGTTGACAGACCGGTCCACCGCGATTTCGACGGCCCGGTCCTCCTCGACCTCCAGCACGAGGTGGATGCCGCCCTGCAGATCCAGACCAAGCGAGATGCCCTTATTGGGGAACAGCTTCTTGAGCCAAGGCGGAAGGCTCTGAAACACAGCCGGATAGGACGGCAGGAACAAGACTGCCGACGTGACGACCAGCAAGGCCAGCAATGTGAAACGTCCGCCAACTTTTTTCATGACTGCTGTTGCTCCTCTTCGTCGCTTCTCAACCGGGTAATATACTCCCGCTGAATCTTAATCTTGGTATTGTCGGCGATCTGGAGCGTCACCGTGTCCTTGCCCAGATTGGTCACGGTACCCCAGATGCCCGACGAGGTCACGATCTTGTCGCCCTTTTTCAGCGCGTCCATCATGATCTTCTGCTGTTTCTGCTTTTTCTGCTGCGGCAGAATGAGCAAAAAATAAAACAGCGCAAAAATCAGCACAAAGGGGACGAATGAGATCAGTGCGCTGGGCGTACCGCCCCCGCCGCCGCCAACCCCCTGCGCCCAGGCCACCGATTCGAACAGACTCATGGCCGCCCCTCCTCGGCCAGATTAGACGCCAGTATCCGATGGGCCTGTTCATCCATGCTATCTGTCTGCATGTGTGCCACCTCCTGTTGCCGATAGTAGCGAGTCCGGAACTCCGCTAAGGTCCCGGAAGCGATCGCCTGCCGGATCTGTGCCAGCAGGTCCGCGTAGAAATAAAGATTGTGCATCGTATTCAGGCGCACACCCAGCATTTCGTTGGTGCGGAATAGATGATGCAGATAGGCGCGGGAGTACTTCGCGCAGACCGGGCAGGCGCAGGCAGAATCCACCGGCCCCTTGTCCTTAGCATATTTGGCGTTCTTGATCATGACGCGTCCGAAGGAGGTAAACAGCCACCCCGTGCGCCCGTGACGCGAGGGGACCACGCAATCGAACATATCAATCCCGCGCGCCACGCCCTCCACCAGATCGTCGGGTAGACCGACGCCCATCAAATACCTGGGTTTATCGGCCGGCAGGTGGGGCACCGTGGCCGCTAGCGTCACATTGCGCGCCTCGGCCTCTTCGCCGACTGAGAGGCCCCCGACGGCATAGCCGTCGAATCCCATCGCCACGAGATCGTTCGCTGACTGTTTCCGCAGATCCATATCCAGCCCGCCCTGAACGATGCCGAAAAGCGCCTGGTCGGTTCGCCGCTTTACGTCCAAACACCGCCGAGCCCAATGGCTGGTCCGACGCACCGCATCAGCCACCTGCTCACTCGACGTGGGCAGCGCCACGCATTCGTCGAAAGCCATGATGATGTCGGCTCCGAGTGCTTCCTGAATTTCGATGGCCCGCTCGGGCGTGATGTGGTGCAAGGAGCCGTCGAGATGCGATTGGAACGTCACGCCTGCATCCGTTACCTTCCTCAACTTCGACAAGCTGAACACCTGAAAGCCACCGCTGTCAGTGAGGATCGCGCCGTTCCATCCAGTGAAGGCATGGAGGCCGCCCAGCCCCGCCACCGTCTCGTGACCGGGGCGGAGGAACAGGTGATAGGCGTTGTTCAGCATGAGGCCGTAGCCCATGGCCTGCAGCTCGTGCGGCTCAATGCCCTTGACCGGGCCAAGCGAGCCCACCGGCATGAAGGCAGGCGTGGCGATCGTGCCATGCGCAGTCGTGAGCCGGCCCAGACGGGCGGTGCCGTTCAAATCGGTTTTCTGGACGGAAAACCCGAATCCCATCTTCACATCCGCTCCGGAGCCGACACGCCTAGCAGACCGAGTCCATTGCGCACCACCTGTGCCACCTGCCCCATCAAGGCCAGCCGCGCGCCGGTGAGCGCGGGCGTGAGCGGCTCGCGATGCTTGACAGAGGACACGGTGACGTCCTTGACGAACTGTTGCGAGTCGCTCTCTTCCTTATCAGCCGCGGGAGGAAGAATCCGGTGCTTGAAGTAAAACGTGTGGAGTAGCTGGGCCAGCTCCTGAAGATAGAACACAACCCGGTGCGGCTCCAGTGCCGCCGCAGCCCCCTGCACGACCGACGGATAGGCGGACAGTTTGCGGATCAGCATGAATTCGTCCGGATCAACGAGCGCCGTGAGGTCTGCCTCGGCAACGGACGGCACGGGGATGTCGCGCTCCGCCGCCACCCGGAACAGACTGGCCACGCGCGCGTGTGCATACTGCACGTAGTAGACGGGATTGTCCGCCGACTGCTGCTTGGCTAGCTCCAAATCGAAATCCAGATGGCGGTCGGATGACCGCATCAGGAAAAAGAACCGACAGACATCCGGACCGACCTCATCCATCACTTCCCTGAGCGTGACGAATTCGCCCGCCCGCTTGGACATCTCGACCTTCTTGCCGCCACGCAAAAGATTGACCATCTGCACGAGCACGACTTTCAATTTCTCCTTGGGATAGCCGAAGGCCTGCACAACCGCTTCCATGCGGGGAATGTAGCCGTGATGGTCGGCGCCCCAAATGTCGATGATCCGATCGTAGCCACGGCGTAATTTATCTCTGTGATACGCCATGTCGGAGGCAAGATAGGTGTACTCGCCGTCCTGCTTCTTAACGACGCGATCCTTCTCATCACCATAAGCGGAGGACTTGAACCAGACGGCGCCGTCCTGATCGAACACGAGTCCGCGCTGGCGCAGCTCGTCGAGGCTGGTCTGGACGGAACCCGCCTTGAGCAGCGAAGCTTCACTGAACCAGGTATCGAATCCGATGCGGAAGATGCGCAGGTCGCCACGGATGACCTCCATCATCTCCTTGTAGGCGATGTCCTGACAGATCTGTACGGCCTGGTCGGGAAGTAAATCGAGCGTGCCGGCCGGCACCTTGTCTGCGATTTGCTCGACGTAGGCTCCCTGATAGCCGTCCTGAGGAAGCGCAACCGTGCAGCCGTGCTTTTGCTGATAGCGCGCATGGACGGACTGGCCCAGGAGCTTCATCTGACGGCCAGCGTCATTGATGTAATACTCGCGCGACACGCTGTAGCCGGACGCGGCGAGCAGGTTTGCGATGGCATGTCCAACCGCTGCACCGCGCCCGTGGCCGATATGCATCGGCCCGGTCGGATTGGCGCTGACGTATTCGACGTTGACGCGATGCCCCTGACCAATAGTGCTATGGCCATAGGCGTTGCCTTCTGATGCGATCTGTGCGAGCACCTTGAACCAGAGCTCGCGCCGCACGGTCATGTTGAGAAAGCCAGGTGGCGCGATCTCGACCCGATCGAAGATCTGGTGAGCCTGATCCAGATTGTCGAGAATCGCCTGCGCGACGTCCTTGGGCGGACGGTGCTCGATAGACGCGAGACTCATGGCCATGGTGGTTGCGAGATCACCCCATTCCGGGCGCTTGGGAAGGTCCAGTACGATGGGAGGCCCGTCAGTTGTGGCCAACTGCCCCTTCTGCCTGGCTTGCTCAATCGCCTGCCGCAGTGCCTCCGTGACCTGTTCACGGACGATATCCTGAGGCACCCTGTACTCCTAACTTGGCTTGTTTCAAGAAGAAAACGACGGGAGCGAATCTAACATAACTTATCCGACAGAACAAGGTAACGGCTGACGAATGATGTGACCGACTGCGTTACCAGGCCCCTCCACTGGCGAGCAGCTTGCGAGCGAATTCCAAATCAGGCGCTGTGTTGATATTGAAGAATGAGAGTAATTGCGGATCGACCGTCTTCAGAGCTGATTCCTCAACCAGCCGGACGCGCAGACCCTCCACGCGCGTCAACTCCTGCACTTTCAGCTGCTGCGCCTGGGCCATACGCTCAAGATGCGGCAGGCAGGCCTTGGAGTACACCGCGTGCATTGGCTGAAGACCGATTGCCAGCCTGGCCATGGCAACATCGGCCTGCGCATCCAACGTGGCCATGCGCGTAATTGCGTCTCGGTTCAGGAACGGCATGTCACAACCAACTGCAAAAATACGGGACGCCTTGGCATGATGGAGCCCGGTATAGAGCCCCCCTAGGGTGGCGCAGTTGGGGATGAGGTCCGTGACAACACGGGCCCCCTGCAGAGGCAGCCCTGGATCGGGTTCGGCCAGGACGACCAGGACTTCTTCAAACAGGTCCTGCAGGACATTCAGGGCTCTCTCAAATAGGGTCTGCCCGCCGAGTTCGACTCGGCGCTTGTCCTGCCCCATCCGCTTGCTCCTGCCTCCGGCAATGAGAATACCGGTGATGCCCTGCAGTCTCTGTCCCATCGCACCCTCGTGAAAAATAAAGAGGGGGTGGGTTTAACCCCACCCCCTCTTACGTTCACCCGCTTGTGGCGGGAAGGGCTTAAACCTTCCCCTTTTTGCGGTTTGCCCGCCGAGTCAGAATCCACCCTTCCAGAGTCACGATACCCACCGCGATCAGGGTCGGGTAGATGTACGTCTCCTTCGGGATCGGTGGCTGCAGCACGAGATAGTAGAACGCCGACACGGCCATCTTGCGGCCCGCGTCACCATTGTGGCCATCCCACGCGAAGAACACGGTCGGGATGTAGCGTCCCACTTCGAACTTCACATCCTCGTCGTAGTCAGCCTTCAGCGGGCGACGGACGAGCAGGGTCCACCGGCCATCCTTCCACTCCGCCTTGGCTTTCAGCTTCTCGGTGTAGTCCTCTCGATCCTCAAAGTCCTTGTCCCAGCCGGTACCGGTAAAGGCGCGGATCGAGCCGTCCGCTTCCCATTTCACGAGATCCACGGGGTATTTCTCGTCCCCCCACAGATAACGCGGCTTCTCCGGAGGCGGCAGCTCCTGCCACTTCACCGGGAACTGAAACGCGAACGCGTCGTTATACACCTTGTACTTATTCTGGTTATCCGCCATGGACCCAGCCTCACCCGTCTTCGGCGCCTGCTCCTTCACGCCATGCGCCTCGACGTTGACCTCGTTCGGGGCCCAAGGAAGCTTGCCCTCGGCCTTGCTGTTGGTCCGGTCATCCCACTGGAACAGGAACGCAATCTGCTTTTCCTTCTCACTGTACATCGACTTCACCCAGACATCGTCGAGACGATTGACGAAATTCCGGGGCTTGTGAGTGATCTGCCCACCAAACAACACGATCCGGCGCTCGCGCTTCTGCCAGAGTTCGTGGTCTGGATCGTCCGGGATTTCCCCATCCACTGCGCCAGACAAAATCACGAATTTCACTTTGGGCTTGTCCGTCAGTGGATCGATCGGCAACGGCTCACCCTTCGCGTCACGCTCACAGAGCGAGTTGACGTAGTTGGCGATGTGCCAGCGCTCCTCCACCGTGGTGTTATCTGCAAACGACGGCATCGGCGTACCGTTCACACCCGTCGAGAACGTACGGAAGATGTTCTTAACGTTGTACGGTTCCTGCCGGCTACCGCGGAAGTTCCAGCACTTGTGCCAGTCGGCCGGCTGGATTGCAAAGCCCCAATCGTCTTTTAGGTTGAAGGCGTTGCCGTCGCCGCGCCCATCTAAACCATGGCACTCGACGCACTTTTTATCGGTAACCAGCTGCTTGCCCTTTTCGATGCTCTCCGGGCTGTACTTGACCTGCGCCTTCAGCACCTCATCCCAGTTCAGTACCGTCTGGGTTTCCGTTGCCTTGTCGTCGAAATGCCGATCCTTCACTAATTGGGTTGTCACGAAGGACAGCACTTGCTGGCGCTGCTCCTGCGTTAGGATGCCCTCCCAGGAGGGCATTGCCGAGCCGGGCAGGCCGTGCGTCAGCGTCTCGAACAGGTCGTTTTGGCCCTTGACGGGCTTCTTCGCGTCGAACAACGGCAACTCACCACTAGCCGTGTGGCGAATCTTGAACGTGCCCTGGTTGAAGTTGCGTGGCCGCGGCCAGAGACGGTCGGCGGCAGGCCCATTGCCTGCCCCATCGACACCGTGACACCACACGCACTTGGTGAAATAGACGCGCTTGCCGGCTTCGATCATTTCTGCCGAAGGTAGTGGCGCCAGTTCACCTTTCTTGAAGCCCTGGGGCAGTCCACCATTCTCCTGGGCAAAGGTCGTGAGGTCGGCGCTTCCCGACATCATCGTGATCCCCGCAACAGCGGTCAGGACCAGGAGTGCTTTTTTTGAAAAACGTACTTGGTTCATGGCATTCCCTTTCACTGATAGCTGCGGGATTAATCCCATGTCCGCGGATAATAGCCTGTGTGCCAGTATTCGAACAGCACAACCTTCCAGATCTCATCCGTGGTCAGATGTTGCTCCCACGGGGGCATGACTGACGCCCAGGGGAATCCTTCGCGCGGCAGTCCGATCCCACCCTTTGCGACGCGCCAGAAGATGAAGGTCTCCTGGAGCTGGGCAATTGTGCCTGGGTCCGTGAAGTTTGCCGGAATCGGGTTGAACGCAAAGGCATGCAGCCCGCGACCGTTTAGATTGTCGCCATGGCAGAAGTGGCAGTTCTGGTAGAAGATCTCGCCGCCCTCGCGGACGTTCTTGAGATAGCCCTCGGCCTTCTCATCCCATGGGTTGGCATTGGGCTGCATCAGACGGCCCATCGACTGTTCGACAATTAGCTTGTTGCTGTATTCCTGATCATACTTGCCTTCCATGTTGACCCGGTAGGGATTCTGCGACGTCTGGAGCACGTAGGTCTTGCCGTGGAGCTTGGTGCTGGCCGGCGGCGCTGGATGCACCGTGCGGAGCTCAATTGGCTCGTCCACGTCCGAACCCGCACCCTGCGGGATGAACGACTGATAGGAGAAGCCCCAGAGCGCGATCGGAATGGCAATCAGGAAAAACGTCCGCAGCCCCTTGTGCATGGGGGTAATGGCGTCCATGACGTTCAGGATCGGCTGGCGAAATTTCTTCCAGTCTTCCTCGTTGCTGGACATCCACATAAAGACGGCAATCAGCGACACCGTCCCGTACATGGCGCGCACGCTGAATGGGATCGGTGGATAGACCCGGAATTTCAGGTACAGGAGAATAAAGGCCCAGAACAGGATGCCCTGCCAGAACCGCTGCATCCCCATGCCCATTGAGTTCAGCGTGTAGCTGAGACCCGTGAAGCCGGCCACAAAGATGGCCAACTCAAAGATCATCTGCATGGGCATATAGCCCTCGACCAGATGCACCATGTCGGACTTCAAGACGCCGAAGATCATCCCGGTCAGGATGAGCAGGGCGATGATTCCGATGACGGCGCCCACTCCCATTAGTGCTTTCATATCTTCACTCCTTAAATAGACCGATGGACACGACGATTAGGAAACCTTCGGTGGCGGAGCGCCTGCTTTTACCTGAGAGAGATAATCCACGATCTTCTTCAGGGCACCCGCGCTCAGCTTCTGCCCAAACACCTTCGGCATCGTGTTATCCGGAAATCCCTTAACCACATAGGCGCTAGGAGCCACGATCGACTCCATGATGTAGTCCGGGGTTGTCTTGGCCATGCCCTTGTAAGCAGGATCATGGATCCGGTTCGGAGCGTTGGTACCTTCTTCGAGCTTCGGCCCAATGGTGCCCGTTGCCCCTGCAATACCCGGAATGGTGTGGCAGGACACGCACTGCGCCTTGGCGAAGATCTGGTCCACGGGCTCTGTCCCATCCGCCAGCAGCGACGTGGGGCCGGCGGCCGCCTTGTCATCCTGCTGCTTTGGCCGGTCGGCTTCCGGAATGAACTTTTCGTACGATTTGATGATCTCCTCGTAACTTGGCGCCTCTTTACCCTCCCGAACATAGAGCCAGGTATCGACCGCGGCCAGCTCAGGGAGCGAGAGAGAGATTGGTGGCTTGTGAATCTTAGGCATCGGGCTTTCTTTGTCGTTCGTGCCCTTGACGCCGAAACCGGCCGCGACATAGCAGTTCGGGCAGGAATGCGATTCTGCAATATATTCCTGAACCGTGGTCCCGGTTCCGCATCCGGGGCACGCTTCTTTGTCGGCATATGCGCGCTTTTGCGGCTCCCCCTTATGGTAGTTTGGATCCGTTAGCCGCTCCTTTTCCGCGCGCTCGGGCAGCCCGAACAGGTTTGGCGCCCGCTCGCTCAGAAAACCCTTTTGGAAACCGTGGCACAGGGGACACTGCCCCTTCCCAATCGCGCCCTGGACAGAACTCTGGCCGATCCCGCCAAAGATGATTTTCTCCCCCTCGTCCGCCAACTGCTGCGATGTCATCGAGCTAAACTCGAGTTTTTCTTCCTTTGGGGGAAACCCACCCTCGACCTGCGGCAGCCAGTTCCCGTATCCGGACAGAGCCGCGGCCACCAAAAACATGAACCCCCCGATCTTCAGCAACGCGCTAACCTTGGAATAGTACAGCGCCATCATGAAGGACATCGCGGTAATCATGACCAGCGACACCGGCAGGAGGCGGGATTCGGCGAAGAAATTGATTTTGTAGTTGGCAATGGCGATGAAGAGCATAACGGAGGCCAGTATGCCAATAAAGAGCTTGAAAGCCCCGTTTTTGTTTCCCTTGGCAAACTGGTACACCAACAGCCCCGCCAGGATTGCTAGGACCTGCCATCCCATACCTAATGCTGCGACAAACAACTCTTTCACTTTCGAGCCCTCCTTAATCCTGTCCCTGCCGGGGCAAGATCGTCAGATAATGAGTCCGCTCAAATAATACTCAGTGCCCGACCGCAGGCGCGGCAACCCCGCGACCCGCCGGGACCTTGGCTTCGACCGTCGCCTTCTTGGCACCCAGCGTGCCCAGCCAGAACACAAAGAGAATGCTGATCCAGAAGAACATCACGTTGAACGAAATCATGTTGGCCGCAAACCCGACCGTGTGCGTATACGCCCATGGCGAGTTATCGCGCATGATTTCATTGACGTGCCAGAACAGGCGGACCGAGGACCGGATGTAACCCATCAGGCCCATCATCCATGTAAACGCCGTCGCCAGCATGATGATCGCATATTGCGAACGCGCCGAAATCTTGCCCCACTCGATCGGCCCCATCTGCTTGGCGCCCTTCAGCATTACACCATTCAATGCGGTCATGAAGAAGAGGCAGGACAGGGTCGTTGCCACTTGAGGCACCGACAGACCCACCCGAACGTTGGCCGGGATGTAGTAGCCATAGACGGCCAGCCAGATGATGTTTACGTAGGCGAACCCGAAGAACACCCCCATGAAGATGTTCCCGAACTTCTTCCAGGACACCATCGGTTCCTTGTTGCCGCGCATGTACCAGACGAAGCTCAACACGGTCGTCGTGATGATCGTGTTGATGCCGCCGTTCTTGGCCGACATGACCCCATAGTTACCCAGCACCGGGTGCTGCTGCCCACCCATCGCCTTCAATTCGGCGGGCGTCATGACCATGGTATGCGGGGTGATGAACACCAGGAAGCCGCAGACCAAAACAAACACAAGATACTTGATGTAGCGTTGATACTTTTCCGCACCGCGCATCCGCCCGAGCGCCTGCCAGAGGTAGTAGTTGGTGCTTAGGAACAGGATGCCGATCATGGTCGCCTGGATGATGAAGAGCCACGCCAGCAGACCGCCCATCAGCGTGATGCCCATCTGCTGACGGTAGGCATAGACCTCCCGCATCAGCCAGTACCCGGCGAAGGGCAGCGGAATCAGAAACGCCACCGCGATGGCCATCGCGATGTAGCCCATCCAATCGTAGTGCGCGCGGTCCTCATCAGTCTTAGAGGAAAGGAACCGGTAGGCTGCATAGGCTGCCACCACGCCGCCGCCGAATGCCATATTGCCCAGGATGCGGTGCACGTTCAGCGGGTTCCACAGGGCTGTATGGATCACATGCCAGATATTCCCCAGGAACCGGCCCTGCTCATCCACACCGGCCGGCGACATCATGAAGCCGATCCACGAATTCGCCAGGAACATGAGCACGGTGCCGATCACATTGAGAACGACCGACATGCTCAGGTGAATCCACTTCAGGAACCCCTCCTTCATCTTGTCCCAACCGTAATAATAGATGTAGAGGGTGCCGCTCTCCGCCACGAACATCAATGCATAGATGTGCATGACCGGACGAAAGATGCTAGACAGGTAACCGAAGAACGCGGGATACAGTGTCAGAAAGGTGAAGATCAGGATACCGCCCAGGATGGCCGTCAACGAATACGCCGTTAAGCTGATCTTAACAAAGTCGTAGGCCAGCTGATCGTACTTCTTGGCCATCGCCTTATCCTTTGTTACGACGCCCATGAATTCGATGATCATACAGAAGATGGGCACCGCGAGGACAAAGCTACCATAGTACAGGTGCTGCTGGTTGGCGAACCACAGAAGAACCCGGCTCTCGAAATTATAGCGCGGGTAGTCCTTGGGGCCATCGGTTGTTTTCGGAGCCGGGGGGCCAGACACAACCCCCTCCGTCTTATAATAGACGTCGCGACCCTTTTCGACCTTGGCCTGGTCCTTCTTCTCGCTCTCAGCCTTGGCGGCAGGAGCCGGTGGCGCCTCGCCCCCTCCACTCGCCAGGGCATTCAGCGATGTGACGACCGGCAGAAGAAGGAAGCCAATCATCGCGCAGAGCGCCACGATCGACAGCATCTTCTTTCTATTATGACGACCCATGATGTACCTCCCTACACAACCCGACAATGTTCGAGCAAATTTTCAACATTACTTTCTGAAGAGATACCAGTAATCCAGTCCCTGCATGTCCATTAGAAAATGGTCCACGATATGGAAGTACGATAGCACAATCAAGACAGACACCACCACGGCATAGGCCGTGTTGTTCAGCAGGTCCGATTTCTTGCCGACGAACAACAGCACCACGCCGAGGCCGAGCAACCCGAACCAGAACAGCGGATTAGTGACGATCATCGCGTGACTCCCTTGGCAGAAAAGAGATTAAATCCGATCAGCACGGGCACTGAATACCGGAGAACCAGTAGAAGAACCACAGGCTCACCGCGCAGGTGATATAAAAAATCATCTTCCCGACTTTGACCGCCGCATCGTTCTGTGCCGCTTCCATTATGTTCTCCTATAAAGCTGCCCGATTAAGCCGTGACACCGTTTTGCTCAGTCAGTTGACAGACTTTCCAGCCCTGTGTTAAAGCTTTCACCGTTCGCGCGCAAAAATTTGGGTGTTTTCATGCAAAAAAAATCAAAATCTTTCGATATTATAGTTTTGGCTGGAATGGTTGTCAATATAATTTTGGCCGTCTTTCTTATTCTGTACTATTTCGATTTTCTGTGAGCTGCCGGCCCTTTGCCGGCCGTATTTTCCCCTCTGTAGGCCCGCCTGAAACTGCACACCGGAAGCCGATCGTTTCATCGCGAAAATCCGGCACCATCTTGTTTCGGCTGGTGACACGCACATCCGTTCCGGACGTGGTATAGCCACCGCCTCGCAGAACCTTATAGGTACCAAACTCGGGCCCCTTGGGATCGCGATCAACCGGATCATCGTAGGCGTTTTCCCCATACCAATCTGCTACCCATTCGATGACATTGCCCGCGCCATCGGCCACCCCGAACGGACTTATGTCGCGTGTGAACGATCCCACCGGCGCCGTCACGTCATACCCATCCTTCGCCACCGCCCAGTTGGAGGCCAGTGGATTGATCTCGTTGCCCCATGGCCAGAGACGCTTATCGGTGCCGCGCATGGCCTTTTCCCACTCCGCTTCGGTCGGCAGACGCTTGCCCTTCCACTTGCAGTAGGCCTCGGCATCGTCCCACGAGACATAAACCACGGGCTGATTCACACCCCGCATGCGAGCCATATTCTTCGCATAGCGGGACGGGGGGCCGGCCTTGCGATGTCCGGTCGCATCGACAAACATCTCGTACTGACGATTTGTCACTTCGTATTTATCAATGGTATAGGGCTCGAGGTGAATCGTTTTGATCGGCTGTTCGTCAAAGCCACCGGCCAGCGTCCCTCGCATGAACGGACCGGCGGGAATGGGCACCATCGTCTCCTCAACCGGCAGGTCATCGGCACCGGACACGCGGACATCCGCCAGCGGCGCTTCCGGAAGGTCCGGCTCGATCGGAGGCAGCTGCGTCCCACGCAGAATTCCTAGGATCGGAAAACTGGCGAAGATTGCCACCGCCACGAGCATCGCGATTTTGAATCGGGTTTCAATCATGGCCGTCGGAACAGCAAGGCCACGGGGCCGTTGAGACTCAGGAGGTTTTCCGGGACGGACCGCGCTTGACTTCCTCAGCATCGCGCGCGCACCGGATGCCGATTGTACTGTCCGTCCGCCACATTTTGGCCTGGAACCGCTTCGACAGCCTGGCGTTGTGCGCCGTCTCCCGCCACGAACCGCCTCGGATGACTTTCAGATCCTTATCCTCCGGTCCCGGTGGGTCACGAAACGGTGCCTTTTTATAGTAGGCTTCGTCATACGAATCCGCCACCCACTCGGACACGTTGCCCGTCATGTCGTAAACCCCATAGGGACTACGGCCTGCCTCCAGCGCACCGGGGGGCGCCAGATATTGGTAGCCGTCCTCCTTGCCATCCACGTTGGCATAGCCCGGCGCAAACTCATCGCCCCAGGCGTAGCGCCGCCGGCCTTCGCCGCGTCCGGCCTTTTCCCATTCCGCCTCCGTCGGCAGGCGCTTGCCCGCCCATTTGCAATAGGCCTCCGCATCCTGCCAGGACACGCCGATGGCCGGCAGTTCCGGCTTGAGAATTTTTGACTGGTCGTCCTCGAACACCGGAAATCCCGGCTTGCCCCGTTTGGCCATCTTCAAAAACTGTTCATAATCGGCCTGGGTGACTTCCTTTTTATCGATGTAATAGCCTTTCAAATAGACCTGCCGTTCAGGCGTCTCATCGGGATCGCCTTCTGAGCTGCCCATCGTAAAGGGTCCCTCAGGAATTTGGACCATCTCGCGGCCCTCGTCGCCCACCAGGGTCTTGTACATGGAGAAATCCCGCGCGGCGGCAGGTGCCACCGCCTTGTGCTCCGTCTTGATCGACGCAAGTACCTTGCGCTGCTCCTTCACCTTGTACGACTCGTGGACCAACAGCCCGATCATCAAGGCGAACGAAGCGAAGACAAAGATGATCGACCCGATAAGGACGCCTTTGTTCTCCATACGCGCCTACAGTTCCTTTCCTGCTTCCGGCTGGGGATCAGCCGGCGGGGCCGCCAGCTTCCGCTCCGCCCTCATGTCCAGCAACATGGAGACCTGCACACCGAGAAAACCGCCCATCGCCGCGCCCGCGCCGGCGCCCCAGGAAATTTTTTCGATCCCGGCCAGGAGCCAGGCCAGCAGCCCTCCCAGGATTGTCCCGATCAGAATACTGACCAAAAACCGCCGCCCGCCCAGCCATCCCACCACCAGGCCGAGTACAATGCCCAACAAACCGGTTACGGGAATGGCACTGTCGCCCATGAACCAGCCGATCAACACCCCGACCGTCCCCATCACCACCGCCCCAAAGACCATGTCCATGGTTTGGCGGAACCCGGATGACGGGGATTCTGCGTGCGTCAATTCCATCAGACTCAGGGCGCTGACACGATGATGGGACCGAAGTCCACTTCGACGCCGGGCCCGCCCTGCACCGAAATGCCCCAAGCTTGGGTGGCCGGTTCGTGCCGATGGATCCGCTTAAAGTCCTCGTAGGCGTTCACGCGCTGCTCCACCCACTCACCCAATTCTTTTGTCCCCCTCTGCAACACGATCTCGGAAGCATCAAAGAGGCCGCCCTCCGTCGTCGTGCCGACCTCCTTGGTCATGCTCCACACGTATTTGGTGGCGACGGGGATCACCATCAAATCCGTATCCAGCGACACGAACACCGAGGCGACCGGATCGGCTCCAGCCGGCGCCTGCCGCACGCGCCAACGCCACGTCACGATCGGCATAGCCTTGGGATCCCAGGCGATCCGCTTGTACACCCGCTGATCGGCGCTCTTGGCCGCCAAGAACGTCAAGCCTTTTTCGGTGTGAATCGTATACTGCGTTTTGGCTTTCGCCTCCTGGCGTTGAGCCTTCCAATTGACCGGAAATCCACTGTCGTCCTTGGCACTGTAATCGTCCAGCACCAGCGAACTGCCCGCTGACTGGACCCAGGCCGGCGCGGCACACAGGCAGAGCGCAAATACTGCACGGGTGAACACCGAAACCGTTGCGCGCGTCATGACGGTTGTGCCTCCTGCGAAGACGACGTAAAGAGCGGCTGCTTCTCGGGCGCGACATCCATTTCCGGCAGCGACCGCTGATCGCGGCTGCTGAGCCAGAACAGCAACAGCGCCGCCAGCCAGAACACGATCATATTGACCGTCACCATCTTGGCCGCAAATGCCAACGTCGGCGTGTAGGCCCAGGGCGAGGCGTCCGGCATGAGTTCACTGACGTGCCAGGCGAGCCGGCCGGATGACCGGATATACCCCATCAAACCCATGACCCAGGTAAACGAGGCCGCAAGACCAAACAACGTGACCATCCCGCGTACCGACATCTTACCCCATATGACACCGCCGTGCACGACGGCCCCGCAAAGCATGGCGCGATTGATCAGCAGGCCGACCACCACAACCGTCAGCGTTGTGACCGCCTGCGGCGACGAGAGCGCTACACGCACGCTAGCCGGTACGTAGAATCCGTACACGGCCAGCCAGATGATATGCGCCATACCCACGCCGAACAGTACAAAAAGCGCCACATTCCCCTTGCGCGCCCACGGCACAACGATCGTCCGATTAGCACGCCGATAGAAGATGTAGCTCAGGGCGGTCAGGCAGATCATCACGTTGACCGCACCGTTCTTAGCCGACATCACGCCGTAGTTGCCGACCACCGGATGCTGCGCACCCCCCATAGCCTTCACCTCGCCGGCCGTCATCATCACCGTGTGCGGCGTCAGCCAGACGAAAAGGCAACCGGTGAGCCCCAGCACGAGATATTTGTAGGCCTGTTCGTAGCGATGGCCGCCTTGCAGCCGCCCCATGCTCTGCCACAGATAATAATTGATGCCAAGGAACAGCACGCCGATCAGCAGCGCTTGCACGACAAAGAGCCAGGTCAGCAGGCCGCCCATCATCGTCACGCCCATGCTCTGGCGGAACGCATACACTGACTTCATCAGCCAGTAACCCGCGAAGGGCATCGGCAGTAGCGCAATCACCGTCACGATCAAAAACACCGCCCCGACCCAATCGTAGTAGGCACGCTCGTCCTCCGACTTGCTCGTCAGGAACCGATAGGACGCGTAGGCCAGCACCACGGCTCCGCCCGACATGATGTCAGCCAAGAACCGGTGCACGTTCAGCGGATTCCAGAGCGCCGTGTGCATGAGGTGCCAGACGTTGCCGAGAAAGCGCCCCTGTGCATCCACGCCTGCCGGTGACATCATAAAGGCGATCCAGCTGTTGGCCAGAAACAGCAAGACCGCGCCAAAGACGTTACAGAGAATGCCGAGCGCTGCATGGCACCACTTGAGGGCTGGGCTGGTCATGCGGTTCCACGTATAGTAGTAGGCAATCAGGCAGAGCGCCTCCGCGTTGAAGATGAACGCGTAGACCGGCATCATCGTCCTGAACGTCCCACCCATGTACTTCATGAAACTCGGATAGAACCAGATAAAGAGTCCCAGCATCAGGCTGCCGACCACTGCCGTCAGCGACAGAGCCAGCAGGGCCACGCGGAGAAAATCGCGCGCCGTCTGATCATAGCGCACCGCGGCTGCACGGTTGCGCGTGACGAGGCCGGCGAATTCTAGGATGACGCAGAAGATTGGCAGCGCGAGCACGAATCCGCCAAAGTAAGTGTGCTGCTGGGTGACAAACCAGGTGAGCGTGCGATTGTCCAGCGAGCCGTAACGCGGATAGGTCGAGGGATCACCCGCCGGCGCCACTGGTCCGGCGGGAATACCCGCCGTCTTGTAGTAGACGTCAGTTGCTGTCTCGAAAGAGGCCCCCGTATCGGTCGCACGCGTGACGCCGAACGGAACGGCGAGCAGCACCAGCACAACCGCCAGCGCCACCCACACAATCGATTGCGACACACGATCCTGTATCATGAACTGTGCTTTCCTGCCGCAGCCGAGTGTGCGGCAACAGCGGCCATCGCTTCCGGAGGCGGCCCCCCCTGTCCCAGTGTCGGCTGCTTCGACACAATACTCATCACAAACGGACAGCGCAACAGGGATGGCGGCACGATCTGGCGTAGTTGATTTTCAACCTGCCGTCGGTGGCCGAGGGAATAGCAGTAGCCCGCCATCTGGGCGGCTACGGCACCTGCAATCAATCCGCGAATCAGGCCACCGGTGACGTCGGCCTTCACCACAAACCAGACTACGCCCGCCCATGAGAGATAATAGGTCGCAGCAAAGGCCAGTCCGGGCCACCACCAATAGCGAAACAACTCCGTCCATCCGGCCGCGTGCATCATGCCCCGCCAGCCGCCCGGCCGTTGCTCCCCCATCAAATGGGCCCACGCGGCCAGACTGCCGGCACAGAGCGTGACCACAGCGAACTGGGCGAGCCCTGTTGCCGCCAGATCATGCACCGCACCGAGCCCGACGGCCGTCATGGCCCCGGCGAGAGCCGGCAGCAGCGTCCAGGTCGCCAGCATGTTGGGACGGGCCACGATCGCGTCACGAAAACTGGCGCCGTCGGGGAAGGTCACGACCGGCTCGCCCTGCCGCTGCAACAGGCGCACGTGGCCGATCTCGAAGGCATCGCGTGCGACCGACGTACAGGCAATGATGATCGCCATCATCGCGGGCCCGTCCGGATGCTGGAGGTAATCATAGTTGGCCAGCAGCCTCAAGAGAGCCAGTACCATCAAGGACAGTTGCACGCCATAAGCGAACCCGATCCAGCCGGTGAGCCAGACCAAGCGCCGCAAGCCATCCTCACGCCACACCTGCGCCACTGCCGCACGCCGTCCGACGAGATAGGAGCCGATCGCTGTGGCCGCCGATACAGCGCCGCTTACGGCTAGCAGGACGAGCGGATCGGCCAGCGGTAAAAAATATTTCGCGGCGCGGTAGATCGCAAACGCCACCATACCGGGCACGAACATCACCCAGCGCTTGCGCGCACGCACGGCATCTGCCGTCACGACCAGCGACAGGGAGGGCAACACTCTGAGCGCCATCCGGTGCAGCATTTCAGCCCTTCGCCGCCATCCCGAAATACTTGGCCTTTACTTCTTCCATCAACGCCACCGCCACTTTTGATTGGCCCCGCTCCAGCGCCGTCCGCTCCAACTCCTGTTTCGCCATGGCCCGCACCGGCCCCGGCACACGTTCCAGCCGCTGCTCCGCTTCCGGCTCCCAGTCCACAGTGCCGCCGTTGCGTGCCTGCGCTAGCACCGTGAAGGTGATGACACGCTGCTGCTTCGAGCGCGCGTAGTCTTCGGCCTCTTGTCGGACGACCGGCGCGACATAGGGTGGCATGCGGTCGAGCACGTGCCGGGCCTCGTCGGTCCACAGGAGCCGGTCCACGAGTTGCTCCGCCTCAACAGCGGGCGCGTCCGTACCGACCATCCAATGACAGCCACAACATTCGAACCGCACAAACCACCCGCTCGAACGTTCCTCGACGCCTTGCGTGTGCATCCAGCGCCCGCAACCGCAAGTAAGCATTAGTCCCCGTCCCCCTCAGAATGTTCAAGCTCGACTCTCAGCGAGGCCGCAGTGGGCGAGAAGGCGAGGCGTACCGTTTTGCCGTACGGTGTGCCTTTGAGCGACACGCCAGCAACGCTGGAAACCATTTTCAACATTCGGTCAGCCAATTTTACCCGGAAACAAGATGTAAAGCATCGTGTACGTGGTGGTGCCGGTTACGAACAGTACGCAGTAGACGATCATTGTGAAGGTACCCAGCGCCCGGTGCCGCCGCTCAGCGTTTGGCCAGACGCGCTGTATGGCCATCTCGATGCTGAACACAATCCCGATCAGGATGAGAAAGCCGAGATAGACGTGGAGCTTGCGGAGCGAGAACCCAGCCGTCATTACCCGCGAGAGAAACAGGCCGATCAGCACCGCTGCGATGGCCCCGAAAATTTTCCCGACCTTCCCCCATGACGTCTGCAACGTGTCATTACGAAGGGTTCGCTGACCGTTGACAATTGTCTGAGCCCGAAAACCCAGCACGATCATGTAGACGGCCATGACGATGCCGATGATCACTAGGCAGATGTGTAGCGTCAAGACGGGAATAAACACATAATCGTACAACGCCTGCGAGCCGCCGAACCCCTCCTTGCCCTCAAAAGCCAGCACGCCCAACGAGCGAAACAAGTAATAACTGGTGAAGAAGGCCAGCATGGCGATCATGCCACTCAGCATCAGCCAGTGGTGTGCGTTGCCTTGCCGGTGCTTGGCCTTCACCCAACCGACCACAAAAAGCGCCGTGAAGAGCGTGGCCATGAGCTGGCTTAGGTCCGCCCCCATCGTGGCGTGCGTGCCGAAAAAGCCCGATTGCTTCAGAAATTCCGCCATGCCCATGCGTTCCTCGTATCTTGCAGACGCATCACGTTTTACGCTTTTACGCCCTGCACCACCGCCGTTGGTTCCAATTCGGTCACGCCACCGAAACCCGCGTGGCTCATCCATCGGATCGCGTCCGCTGTTTTATAGCAGCGTCCTGCTTCCGTGTTCACGAGAATGTGGACGGCGAAGGCCGTCGTCCAGGCCGGGCTGGTACCGGTTACATTGAGAAACCGATCCTTGATGATTAGCCGACCGCCGGACATGAGATGGCCGTGGACTTTCTTGACGATCGCCTCGTTCGCTGCATCGTCCTGATAGTGCAGAATATCCGACATCAGCACGATGTCATACGGGCCGCCGAGCGCATCCTGATTGAAATTCCCTGCCTTTAACGCAATTCGCCCTTCCAAGCCCGCCTGCTTGACCGTCCGCTCCGCCACCCTAAGCGTCTGTGGCAGATCGAAGACCGTCGCTGTCAAATTGGGATAGACCGTACAAAAGGCGATGGCGTTGGTGCCGGCCCCGCCGCCCAGATCGAGCAGCGTCTTCGCCTCCTCCAGTTGCAATCGTTTGGCCAGCGACGGCCCGCTCTGCTCCCCGATCCGATGCAGGACGGAGAGTACGCTGGCGCCCAGTTCAGGGTCAGTTTCGAACACATGTTTCTTGACCGGTGACCGTCCAGTCCGGATCGCGTCCTCCAGCCTTCCCCAGTTGTTCCATTCCGCGTCGTGCAGCAGCAAGAGGTGGCCGATGTAGGACCCCGCGGTCTTCACAAGATGGGTCTGCGCCACGGCGGTATTGGCAAACCGATCGCCGTTCTTCGTCAGCACACCGATTGCCACCAGCGCGTTCAGCAGCAACTCCAGCGTCCGCGCGTCCGCACCGATCCGTTGCGCGACCTCGACCGCGGTTTTTGGTTTGGCGTCAATCGCGGAAAACAGATCCAGCCTGACCGCGGTCAGCAGAATCTTCGTTTCCCAGTAGTAGCCGAGCTGGAAAATTTCGGCCAGTGAGAGTTCCCGTGGCACGTCGATCCTCGATGGCGCGGGGCATTTTGACTAGCAACTGCTTTATCTTACCCAGAGGCCGAACGCAAAGGCAAGAAAGGCGGACCGGGCCCAAAAACACAGCGGGCAGCGGCCTCATCGGCCGCTGCCCGCTGCAAACGCCTCGCGTTCGCGAAGACCGTCTTACTTCTTCTTCAGCTCCTGGTTGACCGAAGCCTTGCCGCCGTCGGTCACATCCACTTCGATCTCGGTCCGCATCCCCTTGCCGTCGCCGGGGTGCCAGATCACGAGCTTGTGCTTACCAGCCGGCACATCCTTGATCTCAAACGACCCGTCCTTGCCCGTGACCGCGAAGTGCGGGTTGCTCACCGGCAGGAAGAACGCCTGCATGAACTCATGCTGGTCGCACTGCAGGCGGAAGAACGAGCCGTTCTTCGCCTTGCGCATCACGGCCGGCTTGTCCAGCTTGGACCCCTTCTCGGCCAGACCGATGTTGAAGATCGTTGACGAGCTGGCCCCCATCACTTCAAAGGAGTGCGGATTGTGCAGCACGCCCTTGACCGACTTGGGGTCATCCGGATCCGCGTCCGTGTTCTCTACACGGAAGCTCTTCATCGGAACCACAACGCCCGTGTACGGCTGGAATTCACAGAACGCCGCGATAACGTCCGTGCCCTTGAAGCCGTCGATGAACGCCTGGTCGTCAATGTCGGCCACCGCCACCACGGCGCCCGCCAGACCGCCGCCGTTCACGGAGATCGTCTCGAGCAACCGCTTGTCGCCCTGCGAAAGTTCCTTTTTCGGAATCTTCGGGCAGAATTTCGGGTTCGGGAACTTCGCGAAGGAGAACTCCTTCGACTCAGTCTTCCCGCCGAACGTCACTTTGCCCGCGACTGAGCCGCCGGCAAACGACGTGAGGGGCATGGCGAGAACCGCCAGGGCCGCCACAGCCACAATAACCATCAGACCCTTCTTCATAACGCTGCCTCCTTGTGATGAACAAACAAACCGACAAACGTGCAAAACGGTTTCGGCCTCCGAGTCTGTTTCGCAACCGTGTGAGGGGACTCGCCCGTACTGCTGGTGGGTCCTTCGCGGTTTTGAAGACGGTGAAGTATATAAAAATTTAGGGGGGAAGTGTCAAGCGGAAAGCCGTGAACAGACTCAGGGGGCCTCTCCATGCCCCGCCTTCCCATCCAACACGCGAATCAGGGCCGCGGCGGCCGTGGCCCGGACCGCCTCATCCTGGTCATGCAACACCTCTTTGAGCATCCCCATGCCATCGGGAAGGCTCATATGCCCCAGTACACGGGATGCAGACATGCGCGGTAGCGGCAGTGGATCCTGTAGCAGTTCCTGCAAACCCTCGACCGCGCGATTCAACGAAGCCCCTTGCCCTTTGGACAGAGTCCTGGCGATCCGGGACCGGACGCTCGGCTCCTTGTTGCGCAGCACGTCGCGGACAGTATCGGCCACGGCCTCGTAGGGCGCCCCGAACTCCATCAGCACCGCCACGGCATCGGCCTGTACGCCAGGATTCTTGTCGGACAACAAACGGGTGATCTCGTTTGTCAAGCCGGTGGCATGCAGTTTACCCAAACTGAGCACCGCCGAACCGCGGACGGCGGGGATCGGATCATGCAGCGCCTTGACCAGAATTGGTACCCCCTTCTTCTCCCCCAACTCCCCCAATCCGGTCATGACCGCGGCGCGCACCGAGGGTTGCTTGTCGCCAGCGGCGGCTTCAAACTCCGGAAAGGAGGCGGTGCGTTTCAACGAGGCCAACGCAAGCAACGCCGCGCTGCGCTCGTCGGGATTACCGGATTTGGCCGAAGCCGCCAACCGTTCCCATCCCGTTGGCTGATTCAATGTGGCCAGCGCAGCCGCAGCGGCCACCCGCACGACTGGCTCGCTGTCCTCGAGGAACGGCTCGACCACGCCGGCCTTCGATCGATCGCCCGTTTTGCCGTAGGCCTTGAGCGCGTATTTGCGCACGTAGGCCGCCTGATCGTGCAGCGCGGCCTCGAGCCGCGGTGAGCGTCGCCCGGCTTCGAGTTGGCCCAGTCCCTCCACCGCCAGCGCCCGTACCTGCCCCGATTCGTCGGTAAAGGCGCCTTCAAAATAGGGTACCGTCTCCTCCGATTCGATTTCCTTAAGCGCCGTATACCCGGCACCCCGCATCTGCACCCGCATGTCCTTGAGCATCGGGACAATATAGCTGAGGGCTACCTCGCGCAGCAGCGCCGGTTCATCTTTCTTGCTCAACCGCGTCAGCGCATCATATTCGGCTAACGCATCCGTCCCGCGAAAGAGCTTGGCTAGCGTGCGCGCCTTCCACCGGCGGACGTCGGGAGCATCGGCCTTGATGGTCTCGATTACCGCGAGCGCTTTCTCGTACTGCTGGGCCTTGAAGGCCGTTTGGGCTTCCTTCAACGGGTCCCCGCCAGCAGAGAGGATGCCGGACGGCAACAATGCGCACAGCAGCCAGATCCCGATGCGAATTGCCACTGGGCAAAAGCGCTTTACTGGGTGCAGACGTTTAGTGCTGGAGTTCAACGAGCGGATCGATGTGAACGGATTTTCCAAGTGCTTCAAATCCAAAGCGCGGGTTATCCATCACCTGATGCGCCGTGCGGCGGCCGGCCGGCGCCTTCATGGAAAAATCGACGGTGGCCGCCCCCGTCGGTTTCACAACGACGATCTCCTCCGACATCGTCCCGACGTAGGGATGCCAGGCCATGATCCGGTAGCTGCCAGGCGGCACATTCTCAATCTTGTAGGAGCCCGCCCCGTCTGTAATCGCATAATAGGGGTTGGACACCGCCAGCCCCCAACTTAGCATGTAGGCATGGAAACCACACTGCATCACGAACAGATTGCGGTTTTTCGTGAGGCTGACCGACTCCAGCATCGACGGACCGGGCATGTGCCTATGGGTGGCGTGCAGATTGCCTCGCTGGTGATGGGCGTTCATCGGCAGCGGCGAGTTGAACAGCACACGCGGACCTAGCTGTTGCGACGTCTCGTAGGCCTGAACGTCGTGCATGACCGGGTCCATGTTCACGACCTCCACCGCGTGCCCGCTGCGGACCACCGTGACAAAGGGCTGAAACTGGCAGTCCTGCGCCTCGATGCGCGGCACCGACATGTCGAAGGGCCGGCCCTTCTCGATCCCCTCCACCGTCACCACAACATCTTTCAATCCGCCCCGCTGATCGATAGCGAAATCGTACAGCAGCCGCCAGCCGGTGCCGTTGGAAATCCGCCCGCAATATTCCGGGTCGGGAAAGGTGATGAGGTTGAAGCCCTGCGAGGTCGGCGTTGGCTGGCCCTGGAGCGTCACCGTGCCGGTGATCGTCCCGCCATACTGGACCTCGACGACTTCATACGCGAAAGCTGGGGCCGCGACGAGTGCCGCGCACACCGCAAGCCATGCGATGTGTTTTGAGAAAATCATGCGCGCAGAATGCCTGATCGTGACCGCTTTTTCAACTCCGCCACATGCCCTAGGCACAAAAAAACGGGGGAGCCGTGCTCCGGCTCCCCCGTCTGTGTCGTCCGTTTGATTACTCGAACGCGCGTCTTACCGCGTCGCGACCGGCGTCACGTGAGCCGGCGGCTCCGACTCCGCGCGCTTGGATCCCGCCGCAGCCCCCGACAGTGGCAGCAACCGCTGATCGCCCGACGGGAACACACGGAGATAACCCCACTGTCCCGACTGGGAGTACGGCAGCCGCTGGTTGCTGTAGGCGTAGTCGCCGGACAGCTTGTACGGACCGCCTGCCGACGGAATGAACGCATCCATGACTTCCGAGCCTGAGAACTCGACCACGCTGATCTGGTCGGCGCCCCGCATGTACGGCTCGATCGGCCACTCGTGCTTCTCGACGCTGAACATGCCGTTCTGCTCGTTGTTGACACCCAGCACGTGGATCCGGACTGGATCCCCCGCGTGCGCCTCGATGATCGGCGTTGCCGGGTCTTCAGGCTTGTCGGCCTTGCACGGCTGGAAAACTTTCCCCAGCGAGCAGCCTTTCTCCTCGCGGAACTTGTACGGCTCCGCCCGGTAGTTGACCCCAGTCAGGCCCGCCACGTTCTGCACATAGGGCATGAAACTGGTGCCGATGATGTTGTCTTCGTCCTGGAAGAACAGGGCCACGTCACGATAGTTCGAGCGGGTCTCGTTTCCCGAGATTGACCGATCGATGATGACGTCCGCCGCCCAGGCGTTCTTCAGAGAGACGTCCGCACCGGTCTTCGGGTCGCGATACTGCGAGCCCTTCGGCCCGATGATCACCGCGCCGAACAGACCGTTGCGCGGATTCGTCATCACGTTGCCCCAGTCCCACACCAGCGACGTGATTTCCCCCGTGAAGGGATCGGCGTAGTAGGTGTAGGTGCGGCTTTCGCCCGGCGCGATCGTCTGCTCGCCGCCGTTGTTGCCCACGTTCGCACCCAGTGAATCCTTGGGATCGAACGCCAACGAGATGGCTGAGAACGAGGCGCGGCCCGCTTTCATTTTGTTCTTCAAAGTCACCTTGATACAGTCCCCAACGTTTGCGCGGATCGTCAACGGCATCGGCTGTCCGCCGCTCGCCGCCGCCGCCACATCCCCCTCGAGGGCGTAAATCTTTGCCTCGGGGTTACGCAGCAGGATCTTCCGCTCGAAGTCCACCTCGATGGTCTCAGGCGCCTTCGGGTTGAAGTTCATTGTCGGGAAATCCTGGGCCACGACGTTGAACGTCTTCACAGGCGCATCCGCCGGGCACACCGGCAGCGGCGCCGGAATTTCGTTCCGCGCTGAGAAACCCGCCGGCAACTTCTGCAGATCCTTCTGCTCCTTGTCATGCACCCGGACCAGCCCCCAGCCGCCCTCAGAGAACTTTGAGGACCGGCCGTTGAAGTGGATGTAATCGCCCGCTTGGCCGCGGGGCCCGCCCGCCTTGGGCACGACGAGGTCGTACCGTTCGGCAATCCCGATGTGAATCGAGTTCTTGCGGTTTGCGTCACCCGCATAGCGCTCAGACAGGAACGTATGGCCCGACAGGGTCCAGACCATGCTCTCGTTCATGAGCGTATGCAGCAGGCGGAACACCATCGTGTCCCCCGTGTAGGCGCGCAGCAATGGGGTGTACGGGTCCCCGTGAATCTGGCTGTCGAAGATCCGGGAGGAATCCGGGTTTACCGCCAGCCGCTGGGCGATCGGTCCCGCGCGGAAGTTCAATCCGCTGCCGGTCGTATGCGTCCCGCCGTTCAGGAACGGCATGGGCGTCATATAGATCTTATCCGGCATCATGAAGGACACGGTCTTGCCCGCTTCCAGCGCCACTTCGACTGGCTGCCCGGGCGGGTTGCCAGCCGTAACGATGTTGACGGTGTGCGGCACGGTATCGTGCACCTGCACCATCAACTCGCGGAAACTGCCGTTGACGCCATGGCCCACCGGCTCGGCGGTATGAATGTCCGCCACGGGGCCGCTCCGGACTTCCTTGCCGGTCGCCGGATCATGATAGGTTGATCCGAACGGCTCGGCGATGAAGGTCCCGAAGCCGCCGTGCGGCCAGGTGGTCGCGCCGAAGGCGTGGTCGTGCCAGAACACTGTGCCCACGTCCGCATCCACCCAGAAACGCTGACGCACGAATTCCACCGTGACGATGTCACCCGCCGGGTGGTCGTTCCGCAGTGCCTTGGTGAGTGTGATCGTGTTGCCGTTGATCGCCTTGACGCGGGCAACCTCGTTACCCTTCACGTTGTCCGCGCCGACTAGGATTTCCGTGTTCACATGGAATTGGGCCGCGTTCTTCACCGCAATGCTCGTGGCCCCTTTCTTCGCGGCGCCCGTCATCGCCGTGTTCATGGGCGGTGGCAGGCCCTTCTTGTTCTTTTTCTCCAGCATCGTAAACGGCCGGACCGACTGCTCGTAGGAGAAGCCGGTGATCACGCCGTCCGACGACTGGTTGTCGAACTGCAGGAAGTGCCAGTGGGTGTTGATCTTCGACGACTGGAAGTTTGTGTAGTCGTCGTCGTCCCACTCGCTCGTCAGCGTCCAGTCCACGCAATCGTAGATATTGCCGCGGACGACCAGCGGCAACTTGAGGTCGTCGTTGGCCCGGATCGCCGCTTCCTCTTCATGCAGCACATAGATCAGGCCGTTCGGGTCCACCACGGGGGGTTCCTTACCCTGGGCCTTGGCCAGCTTGATCGGGGTTTTGATGAAGTGGACGTTGAAGTTCTTGTGACCCGCGTTTTGCGGGCACAGGCTCCATCGCCCGCTCTCGCCCGGCTTCGCCTGCTCGAGGCTCGGTTCGCCGTCCTCGTCCCGCGCAATCATTTCCAGCCACGGCGCGCCCACATGCCGGGGCGAGAACATCACCCGACGCCCAAAGTGCGGCGTCAGATGCGGCCACGCCACCTTGCCGGTCGTCGGCTCGAAGGTGATCGGATGCCGCTTGCCCGGATGGGTCGACTTGTATTTGGGATTGTCGATCGTATTCTCGCGTTCGCTCATCGCGCGATTGCCATCCCACATCCAGTCCAGCACCGTCGCGTCGTAGGCCAGCGTCTGGCCCTTTTCGTCGTCCTTATGGCCGGGCTTGCCCTGCGTCGGCAGCTGCATCTCCACCCAGTCATGGATGTTGATCACCGCCGGGTTGCCCTTCCAGTTGCTCTTGCCCTTGTCCGTGATCTTAAACATCTTGCCGAACCAATCGACCGTCTGACCAACCAGCTTGTCGGACGTGATCGGCATCTTGATGCGGCCCTTCCGGTCCGGCAACTCGCGCAGATCTGGCATCGTGTCGTTGCGCGCATCGCCGATTTGCAACGTGTTGTACACGCGCCAGTAGCCCCACATGCCCGCCACATAATGGTGGGCGACGTGACAGTGGAACAGGAAGTCGCCTGCCAGCTGCTGGCAGAGACCCGAGCCGCACTCCGTCTCGAGATCGAGCGCTTCGGACGGCCCAATGACTTCGACGTCCACGCGGTCGGTCTTGGCGCGGATTACCGGATACTTCACCGGCCCGTTGGTGGCCGTAGCCCACAGGTTCATGTCGTCGATCGCCCGCGGGCTGCGCGGCCAGCGGATGGTGCCGCCGTGCGGATGGTGGCTGTGGAACACTTCCGAGCCGCCGTGCACGAGGCGGAACTTTGCCGGATCCCCCATATACGAGCGGGGGATCGTCGGGGACGGATCGCCAAACGTATATGAGCTGTACCCCATGGATTCGTCTTCGAAGCCAAAGTACTCGTGCTGAACGTGCATGTTGTTGATGCCGAACGGCTCGCTGCGATAATTGATCGAACGGCCAGCCGGACGATAGGCATCCGTCAGCGGGTCGCGCTGCGGGATGAAGTCGCCCTTTTTATTGTTGATACGGAACGCTTCGTCGCCGTTCTCGTGATAGATCAGCGCAAACTCCCGGAAGTCCGGGCCGCTGCCATTCTTGATGATGACCTGCCAGCCACTGCGGGCCGGGGTCGGATCGCCGGTGCCCAGGGGCTCTAGATACGTGGACCCCTTCGGCTCCACGACGAACACGCCGAACATGCCGAGCACGGTGAGCTCGCGGTCATTGCTGAAGCTGTGGAACTGACGGGCGCCCTCCTGCGTATTTGGGTGGATGTACCACTCCAGTTCTACCGCTTTGTTCTGCGCCACGATCGTGTCCGGATTGGTCGTGCTCGCGGCCTTGCCAGTCGCAGTTACCACCGTGCTGGAGCCGTGGATGTGGAGGCTGACGTCTTCGCCGCCTTCCAGCTTGTTCTGTAGCTTAAACTTCACGCAATCGCCCTGGTTGCCGCGGATGACCAGGGGCTGAATCCACTGGGACTGCACACCGGGCAGCACCGCGCCCGGATCGAAGCCCTCCTTCTCACGGGCTTCCTTGTTCTTGGTTTCCTCCGCACGAATTTTGTCCAGGTTCTCGGTCAACGCGTACATGTAGCCTGGATAAAAATCCAGCCACTGATTGAGCGTGATCTCGACGTTGATCGCCGAGATGTCGTAGGTCTTGACCGGCGCGTGCGCGGGGCAGCGGCCCCCCTGCATAACCACCGGTTCCTGACGCGGATCGGAGACCAGCAGCATGTCCTGCCCGCCGGCGCCATACTGATGCATCATGGACATATTATTGTATGCGCCGTTCACGTGCTGCGCCTGCGCGTCCTGCTCCAGCTGGCGCATGATGCGCTGGTGCTGCATCTCCACCTGCATGGCGCGCTCCGGACGGCCTTCCTTTGTGTCCTCAATAATGGTCTGCGCCTTGAGCTTCTCCGACCATTCCGGCGATGCCACTATCCCCGTCTTGTGGACATGGGGCGCAGGCGACTCCGCCGACGCGGCACCCGGCAGCCACAACAGGGCTGCGGCGGCCATCACGCTCAGCGAGCGAACGAACGTTGTAAGAGTGTGGTGAAACATGCACCGGCCTCCTTGCATTTCAATAGACTTCATTGTGGCTTCGGGTGGACGTGCTCGCGGGGGGTGGGGGCCTACCGTGTCACGTGATCCCGACTTATTACTTCTGACCCATAGTATTCATAAACAACTGATCGACAAATAAAACGACATTTCTACGATACTGAAAGTTGGTTAGGCCTGTCAACCCCCGCTTTTGCGCAAAAACCGGTTGCACAGGACCGACCTAAAGAACCGGTCGCACCGACTTCAAACTTGTGCCATAATGTCGTCACGTTATGCTGCTCAAACGGTTGCTGGTCGGGTCCCCCCTGAAAACTGCACAGGCCGAGCACGAACGGTTGTCCAAGCGCCTCGCGCTGGCCGTCTTTTCGTCGGACGCTCTGTCGTCCGTCGCTTATGCGACTGAGGAAATTCTACTCGTCCTGATTCTGGTTGGCGCCGCCGCGCTGAGCTATTCGATCCCTGTTAGCATCGCGATTGTTCTCCTACTGACAATCCTCACGCTCTCGTATCAACAAATCATTTATGAATATCCGGCCGGCGGCGGCGCCTACACGGTGTCGAAGGCCAACCTCGGCATTTGGCCGGGGCTCACGGCCGCCGCCGCGCTCATGATTGACTACGTGCTCACGGTCGCGGTCAGCGTCGCGGCCGGCGTGGCCGCGCTCACCTCGGCGGTGCCGGAACTATTGCCCTATCGCGTATCTGTTGGATTGGCTACTATCATTCTCGTGCTCGTCATCAATCTGCGTGGTGTGCGTGAATCGGGGATGATCTTCGCCACCCCCACCTACGCCTTCATCCTCTCGCTCTTCGCGATGCTGGGCGTGGGCGCGTACCAGCTCATGAGCGGTACCGCCACCGCTACCGCAGCCTGCCAGGCGGTTATTCCCGAGGCCACGGAAGCGCTCACGATGATGCTGCTGCTCCGCGCCTTTTCGTCCGGCTGTACCGCGCTGACCGGCGTGGAAGTCATTTCAAATGGCGTGTCGGCCTTCCACAAGCCGGAGCCGCGCAACGCCTCGATCACCATGGTCGGCATGGCCACAATCCTCGGCACGATGTTCATCGGCATTAGCCTCATGGCAGATCGCCTGCACATCACGCCCTGCGCCGATGAGACCGTCGTCTCGCAGATTGCCCGCGGCACGTTCGGCACCGGCTTCATGTACTACCTGATCCAGATTTCGACGATGCTAATTTTGTTCCTCGCAGCCAACAGCGCCTACAATGGCTTTCCTCGGCTGGCCTCGTTGCTCGCGCAAGACAGCTACATGCCGCACCAGATGGCACTCATGGGTGATCGGCTCGTGTTTTCCAACGGCATCGTCTTCCTCGGTGCCTTCTCCTGCTTCCTGATCTGGTTCTTCAAGGGTGACACCCATGCGCTGATCCCGCTCTACGCCGTCGGCGTGTTCCTATCGTTTACCCTCTCGCAGGCTGGCATGGTGAAGCGCTGGCTGGAGAAAAAAGGCCCGCACTGGAGAAAAAAACTGGCCATCAACGCCACGGGTGCGGTCGCCACCGGCATCGCCACGCTCATCATCGGTAGCACCAAGTTCATGCACGGCGCCTGGATCGTCGTCGCACTGCTGCCGCTGATCATGCTTTGGTTCCGATCCATCCACGCGCATTATCTGGCGGTCGACGAACAGGTCACGCTCGCGCGCGACCACCGCCCCCCGCAGCCACGTAAGAACACCGTCATTATCCCGATCAGCGGTGTGAATCGCGCGGTGATTCGTGCCGTAGACTATGCGCGCAGCCGGTCCGTAGATCTGCGCGCCGTGCTCGTAGACATCGACCCTGAGCAAACCGCCAAGATCGAAATCCAGTGGGCGCAGTGGGGCTGCGGCGTGCAGCTCGTCGTCCTGCCCTCGCCTTACCGCTCGGTCATGGCCACCCTACTCAATTATGTGGAGGAACAGTTGGAGCAGGACCCGCAAGGCTGGGTCACGGTCGTCATTCCAGAAATCCTTCCGGCCAAGTGGTGGCAGAACGTTCTCCACAACCAGCGCGCGCTCTTGCTCAAGGGCGCCCTGCTGTTCAAAGAACGGGTGATTCTCACTGACGTGCCATTTCACCTCGAGAGGTGACCGTGACGCGCGAACGGTATTGCATGAAGCGTTTGGACTGGAGCTTCATGTCAGGATTGCTTGCCCTCGCCATCGGCCTCGCCTACACACACACGGCCCTTGCCTTTAAGATTGTCGAACCGAGGGACGGTGCCACGGTCACGGCCGGCAAGTCCATGACCGCGAACGTGGATTTGGGACAGGACACTGGCGGCGTCCAGGTCAGCTATTATTGGTACGGCGAATTGGACGAAACGCTCGTCGAGCAGAAGGGCAACACTTCCGCTGGCGCCATTGTCAAAGTTGCTGCGCTCGTCGCCGACTCGCATCAAAATCCTCCCTTTGGCGGCGCGCTGACCGTACCGAAAGACGCCATTGGCCCCATGCGCCTACTGGCCGTCGCGGAAATTTCCCGCGGGCGACTCGGCACGCGGACCGTCTTCGATGAGATCCTCGTGAGCGTGGACCCGGGTTCAGAATTGACCGCGATCGATTTTGAAACCGATAAGCCGCTCAAACTCGGCCGCGCCGGACAGGCCGCCGCCTATGGGCAGATCGACTCACTGGGCAAGACGTTCGAGCTGCCGGTCATTGGCTCCTTCACAGACGGCATTGAACGGAAGATCAGCGCGCCTGCGTCTGGAACGACCTATCAATCTTCCGATGAGACCGTCATCAGGATTCTCGCCGACGGCTTGCTTCAGATTGTCGGCAACGGCAAGACTGTTGTCACGGTGACAAACCGCGGTAAGCAGGCAACGTTGGATGTCTTCGTTGAAGTGAACACCGAACCGAATGAGCTGCCCGTTGCCAACGCGGGACCGAACAAGACCGTGAAAGCTGGGGCCAAGGTCAAACTCTCAGGCTTAAAAAGCCACGACTTGGAAGGCGAGGCGCTGTTCTATCAGTGGAGCCAGGTGCGTGGGAGTAAGGTCTCACTGCTCGATGCGAACGGCCCGGAAGCGACGTTCCAAGCACCGCAGGTATCCGAAAAACGATTGTATCGGTTTCGGCTGAGGGTGACGGATGGGAAAGGGGCAGATTCGATGCCGGCCTATGTCGATGTCACGGTGGAGCCGTAGCGCGAATAGTCTTTGATCGAGTTCCTTGCCCGTGCGGTTGCGAGCGCCTTCCGATGGCGTGAGAGTTCTCGCCCATATTTTGATCGCAGGACGGCCCGCTCGAACGGTGCAATGCGGCGTGCGACCTTATCAATCTCCCGTTTCAGCGAACAGACTACGCCCCATCCGGCTGAAGTGAGCCAGCCGAGCGTCCGGGCATAGGCCAGATCCTTGAGCGAGTAGCGGACGGAGGCGACTTCTTCGAGACAGCGAAAGCGCGCGCGGAGAATCTGCTTGGGCGTGAGCCTTATCGTTCCGCGAACCGATCGCCCCTCGCCTCTCGCCTCGAACGACGACAGCCGCTCAAAGAGAATCGCGCCCATCGTGAAGGTGAACGTCGCATGGAGGATACCGCGCAGCGGGCGGAAGCTGCGGCGCCAAGGGGAATAAAAAATCTCCTGATTCCAGTCCATGCGATAGAGCACAGCTTCGCGCAACAAGAGATTCAAATGATGGTGGCTGTTTTCGTGAATCAGATCATCAATCAGATCAAGATCGTCTCGATCAAACACATTAATAAAAGATAGGCCTGGCCTGTGACGATAGCTAAAGCTGACAACGCCTTTTGCTTTTAACGGTACGATTCGATTGGTGAGATGGGCCAGCCCCTGTGCCCCCTTAGGCCAGGCCAACTCGATCGTGCCCAGGGCTCGCTGAATCCGAGCCGCGATATCGCCCCGTGTTGGGCTGATACGGGCAGGCGTCTTGTCCCGCTTATATATAATGGTAGGGCCAAGGGTCAGCCTGCCTGGCCCATCCGGTCCCCCCTGCCTGATCCAGTGCGGGGGCGCGACACGACCGTGCCGTAGTTCGACGCCCGCGCCGTCCAGCCCGACCGCTACGAAACCGGCCGGCTCGGCCCGCTCGAAATTAGGCTCCGTCACCCGAACCCTCTCCGCCTGGTTTGGCAACAGACCTGGGATGAGAAACAGGGCCTCCCGCTTCACGCTGCGCGCCAGCCGCGCACAGAGTGCGCCAAGGCGTGCAGATAATTTCGCAGGCTCTGGCTTTCTGTTTGGAAATAGTTCGTCGAGGTAGGTGTGCTCGTAGAACTGCTTATCGCAGGCAACGAGGAAGGATACGGCAAAATCTGCGGGAAACCGCTCTTTACTCAATTGCCACTGGACGTCTAGAAAATAGATGAGGTCGTTCAGCTCTTCGACCCAGCCGACGACTTTCCAGTTCGAGAAGTCTTCAGGCCTGAGCGCACGGCTAACTTCACGAAAATGACCCGGTGTCAGGCGTAGGGCGCGCGACTGGCGGCGATACCGCCCGGAGAGTTCCCTGCACAGATCGGACAGCAGCCGGCGCATGGACGAGCGGAACTCACCCTGAAGTGCCGCGAGCGCAGTATCGTCGAAGAGGCTACAGCGTTTCAGCGCCACCCTGCTCTTTCAGCCCTGCGCCCAACGAGACTGGGCATCTTGAAAATGATCATTGCGCCTCCATGCTAGCGCGGGACCCCGATCAATGCTAGGGGCCTTGCAATCCGGGTTCAGTCGTCCGCGCTGTCCAGAGCACCTCGGTCTCAGCGATCCTCCAGACTAGCCCCTGCCGCCGCAGCCAGATAAGCAGACCGCCGCCGCTGCCGTCCGGCCGGTCTTCTTCCACGAGGAGCAGCGCCTGGTCCTCCTTCGCGGTGTAGCCGATGCGGGAAAAGCGCAGCACGCCGATCGCATGCGGCGCACGCTGGGCCGGACGCTTGAACGACACCAGAATCGGCGCCAGCGAGACTTCCGCCTCCTCCGGCACGCCGTCATGGAAAAATTTCACCTGCGTGCCGAACGTGAACCGGCTCTCCAAGCGGGCCTGCGTTTTCAGTCCGGCAAAGAAACTAGCTAGAAGCTCGGCCGGCAGCCGGCCATCGAAGATGCCCTGCTCGTCGAAAAATTCCCGGCGCAGATATTCGCGCTCGTCTTTTTCACGCCGCGTCATCGTCATCCGCTCCACAAGCACGAGCGCCGTGTCAGACCGGAGGTACTTGGTCCGCACGACAAGGTCGTAGAGGGGGTAGTCTTCCTCGGGCACCGGGCCGGGCTTTGGGGCGGACGGTTCCGTCGCCGCAACACCCGACGTCACCATCGACAACAATATGGACAGCACGAGCACGGTGCGTGAGACGCATTGCATAGCCGCAGAATAACGCGGCTGGCGGCCTTTTCCAACATCCTGCTACAATCCGCCCATGCGTGCTGCATGGATGCTGCTCACCGGTGCGCTTGTTGTGGTCTGCGCACTGCCCGCAGCGGCCGAATCGTCTCCGCCGGCAGCGAAAGACCTGTCCGCCCGCTTGGCCGGCATTGCAAATCTTGGGATGCCTTCGCCCGCCCTTCCCATTGCCGCCGGCTGGTTTCTGATGGGGTCGACTCGCGTGGACGACGATCCCTATGGATTGCACACCCAATACGACGACACGGAATTACCGCAGCATAAAGTTTGGCTCGACGCCTATGCCATCGATCGCGACGAAGTCAGCCTCGGCGAATATCTCGCGCATCTCAGCAAACAACAGCGGCCGACACCAGACGAATTGCGGAAACTCATCTGGCACATGATCACGGTGCATGCAGCAACGGACGAGAGCCTGGCCCGCTGGCCCGCCCTCTACGTCACCTGGGCCGACGCAGACAACTTCTGCCGATCCATCGGTAAACGGCTGCCGACCGAAGCCGAATGGGAAAAGGCCGCACGCGGCGAGTCCGCGAACCTGTTTCCCTGGGGCACGCAGGCACCGGCAGACAGGCTGGCGGTGTTTGGCCAGTATCATGTGCATGAAATTCCGCTCGTGCAGCCCGTCGGCAGCGGCGAGACGGGCGCCAGCCCCTACGGGGCACGCCACATGGCCGGTAACGTGGCCGAGTGGGTGCAGGACTGGTTCCTGTTCGACTACTATGCCATCACGCCGAATCGAAATCCGGCCGGCCCGCGCGACGGCCGCTACCGGGGCGTACGTGGCGGCTCCTGGAAAAGCAAGCCGATGATGCTACGCGCGGCCACGCGCAGCGGCGCGCCGCCAGATCAGCGCGCCGCAACCGTCGGCTTCCGCTGCGCTGCGTCCGCACCTTTGTCCTCCCCCCGCTGAGCCGCGCGGCCTCCGTCGGCTAGGGCGGATTTACCCGTGCGGAGGTATTGGTCCCTTCCGGCGGCCTTCTTGCGACTCTTGCGGTCACTCCAGAGGATTACGTTGGACTACAGGGAAGGGAAGAGTCTCGAGTCTAGGCGGCAATGGTCTTGGCGGATTTACCAGCGCGAAGATACTTGTCCACTCCAGCAGCCATCTTGCGGCCCTCCGCGATGGCCCAGACGATAAGGGATTGCCCACGCCGCGTGTCGCCGCCAGCGAAGACGCCGTCGAGGTTGGTCATGAAGTTGTCGTCGGCCATGACATTGCCGCGCGCGTCATATTTGACGCCGAGGTTATCGAGCAGGCCGTTCTTCACCGGCCCCGTGAAACCCATGGCCAGGAGCACAAGATCGGCGCGCAACTCAAACTCGGTGCCAGGGATCGGCACAAACTTTCCAGCTTCGAACTTCACGCGATGCGCGTGGAGGGTCGTCACCTGCCCGTTGGGACCGGAGAATTTCGTTGTCGAAACGCTCCACTGGCGGTCGCAGCCCTCTTCATGCGCGTGCGAGCTGCGCAACTGCATGGGCCACAGCGGCCAGGGCGTGGAAGCGGCACGCTGTAGCGGCGGCTCCGGCAACAATTCAAACTGATGCGCTTCCGCACAGCCCTGTCGGTGTACCGTACCGAGACAGTCCGAGCCCGTGTCGCCGCCGCCGATGATGACAACGTTCTTGCCCGTGGCCATGATCGCCTCGGTGGTGACCGTGCGGCCAGCGTTGCGCCTGTTCTGTTGCACGAGATAGTCCATCGCGAAATGGACGCCCTTGAGCTCCCGCCCCGGCACCGGCAGGTCGCGCGGCTGCTCGGCGCCCATGGCGAGACACACGGCGTCGAATTTCTTCCGGAGCTCCTCGCCACTGATATCTTTCCCAATGGTCGCGCCAGTTTTGAAGACGACGCCTTCAGCGGTCATCTGCTCCAGCCGGCGGTCGATCACGTGTTTTTCCATCTTGAAATCTGGGATGCCGTAGCGGAGCAGGCCGCCGATCCGGTCGGCCTTTTCGAAAACCGTGACCGCATGGCCTGCCCGCGCAAGCTGCTGCGCCGCAGCCAAACCGGCCGGACCTGACCCCACGACCGCCACCGTTTTACCAGTGTTCGCCACCGGCAGAATCGGTTCCACCCAGCCCTCGTTAAAGCCGCGGTCAATCATGTTCCATTCAATGATGCGGATGGACACCGGATCGCTGTTGATGCCGAGTACGCAGGCGCCTTCGCAGGGTGCGGGACAGAGCCGGCCGGTAAACTCAGGGAAATTGTTCGTGGTATGCAACGCCTTGAGCGCGTCCTTCCAGCGCCCGCGATAGACAAGGTCATTCCACTCAGGAATCAGATTGACGACCGGACAGCCAGTGTTCCCCTGGCAGAAAGGCACGCCGCAATCCATGCAGCGCGCGCCCTGGATCTTGAGTTTGTCTTCAGAGATCGGCTCGTACATCTCCTTCCAGTCAAGTACGCGCAACTCGACCGGCTTCCGCTGCGGGCCCTCACGGGCATATTTCATGAAACCCTTTGGATCACCCATTCGCTTCGTTCCTCGTATCTCGTATCCGTCTTGCGCCCCACCAATGACGCATTACGCCGGATGGGCTGCCGCTTTCCGCTTCCGCTCTTCGAGAACACGCTTGTAATCCACCGGCATGACCTTCACGAACTTCGGCAGCATCGCCTCCCAGGCATCAAGCACTGCCTTCGCCTTGCGGCTACCGGTTTGCATGAAGTGCCTGGTGATGAGGCCATGGAGCAGTTGCTGGTCATCCTTCGCAGATACCGGTTCCAATTCGACCATGCCGAGGTTGCACTGGCCCTCAAACTTGCCGTGCTCGTTGAGCACGAAGGCCACGCCGCCGGACATGCCCGCCGCGAAGTTGCGGCCGGTCTTACCAAGCACGACCACCGCGCCCCCCGTCATGTATTCGCAGCCATGGTCACCCGTGCCCTCGACAACGGCGGAGGCGCCGCTGTTCCGCACGGCAAACCGCTCGCCGGCCATCCCGTAGAAGTAGGCCTCGCCCTGCGTCGCGCCGTAGAGCGACGCATTGCCGATCAGGATCGTGTCCTCCGGATTGAAAATGACGTGCTTCGGCGGATAGACGACGATCGTCCCTCCGGAGAGCCCCTTGCCAAGATAATCGTTGGACTCCCCTTCCAGGGTAAGCGTGACGCCGTGCGCGAGGAAGGCCCCGAATGATTGCCCGGCCGACCCAGTGAACGCGATCGAGATCGTGCCTTCAGGAAGGCCGGCCAATCCGTGCTTCTTCGCGATCGCGCTCGAGAGCATCGTACCGACCGTACGATTGACGTTCTTGATCGGCAGCGCGAGCGTGACTTTCTGCTTCTTCTCAATCGCCAGCGTGCACTTGTCGATCAACGTACGGTCGAGCACGTCAGCGATGCCGTGGTCCTGCTTCTGCTGGCAGTAGCGCGCGATGCCGTCTTCGACGTCCGGCCGGGTGAGCAGCGGCGTGAGGTCGAGCCCCTTGGCCTTCCAGTGATCCACCGCCTTGTGGATTTTCAGTTTGTCCACGCGTCCGACCATGTCATGGATTGTCCGGAAGCCCAGCTTCGCCATGAGCTGCCGCAACTCCTCAGCGACGAAGAAGAAGTAATTGACGATATGGTCCGGGCTGCCGGCGAACTTCTTGCGCAGCTCCGGGTCCTGCGTCGCGATGCCCACCGGGCAGGTGTTGAGGTGGCACTTACGCATCATGATGCAGCCTTCAACGATCAGCGGCGCCGTCGCGAAGCCGTACTCCTCCGCGCCCAACAAGGTCGCGATCGCCACATCGCGGCCCGTCTTCATCTGTCCGTCCGTCTCGACCCGGATGCGGCCGCGCAGATCGTTGAGCACGAGCGTCTGGTGCGTCTCGGCCAACCCCAACTCCCACGGCACGCCCGCATATTTAATGGAAGAAAGCGGCGAGGCACCGGTCCCGCCCGAGTCGCCGCTGATCAGCACCTTGTCCGCATGAGCCTTGGCAACACCCGCCGCCACGGTGCCGACGCCGACTTCGGAGACGAGCTTCACCGATACGTCCGCGTCGGGATTCGCGTTTTTGAGATCAAAGATCAACTGCGCGAGATCCTCGATGGAATAGATATCGTGGTGCGGCGGCGGCGAAATGAGCTGGACGCCTGGCGTGGAATAGCGCAGCCGCGCGATGTTCTCGTCTACCTTGTGGCCGGGCAACTGCCCGCCCTCGCCGGGTTTAGCGCCCTGCGCCATCTTGATCTGCAGCTCACGTGCATTGACGAGATAGTGCGTTGTCACGCCGAACCGCGCGGACGCCACCTGCTTAATGTAGCTATTCTTCGAATCGCCGTTGCCCAGCGCTCCGAAGCGCTCCGAGTCCTCCCCCCCCTCGCCCGTGTTACTCTTGCCGCCAAGGCGGTTCATGGCGATGGCCAGCGTCTCGTGCGCCTCCTTGCTGATCGAGCCGAAGGACATGGCGCCCGTGTTGAAGCGCTTCACGATGTCCTTGGCCGACTCGACCTCCTCAATGGGAATCGGCGTTGGCGCAAACTTGAACTCGAGCAGTCCGCGAAGATTCGACCGGTGCGTGCTCTCGTCATCCACCGCCTGCGAAAACTCGGCGAAAGTCTTCACGTCGTTGGCGCGGGTCGCGTGCTGTAGCTTGGCGATCGTCTCCGGATTCCAGTTGTGGTGCTCGCCCTGGATGCGGTAGTGGATCTCACCGCCGAAGTCGAGCTGTCGGATCGCTGCCGGCTCGTAGGCCAGGCGGTGTCGGCGCAGCGTTTCTTCGCCGATCTCGCGGATGCCGATGCCCTCGACCCGCGACGGTGTCCCGGTGAAGTACCGGCCGATCACGTCCCGGTTCAAACCGATCGCCTCGAAGATCTGCGCGCCGCAGTAGGATTGCACCGTCGAGATCCCCATCTTGGAGAAAACTTTCAGCAGACCCTTGCCGATGGCCTTAATGAACTTGCCCTCGGCCGTCGCGGCGTCGATGCCCTCTGGCAGATAGTTGTCGCGCTCCATGTCCACGAGGGACTCGAACACGAGATAGGGATTGATCGTGCCCGCGCCGTAGCCGATGAGGCAGGCGAAGTGATGGGCGTCACGCGGCTCGCCAGTTTCGAGAATCAATCCGACTTCTGTCCGCGTGCATTCGCGCACCAGATGATGGTGCACCGCCGCAATCCCGAGCAGGCTCGGAATCGGCGCCCAGTGTTCGTCCACGTCCCGATCGCTCAGAATGAGGAACTTGTAACCGTCCTTGATCGCCTGCGAGGCCTCCTTGCAGAGCGTGTCCACCGCTGACCCGAGGCCATCCGGCCCCTCTGCCACGCGGAAAAGCATGCGGAGCGTCTTGCTCTTAAAATGTGGATCGGCCAGTGTGCGGATCTTTGCCAGGTCCGCGTTGGTCAGAATCGGCTGCTGGACCTTGATCCGGCGGCAGGATTCCGGCCGCTCGTCCATCAGATTCGGCTTGGGGCCGATATTGGTGACCAGCGACATGACCAGCTGCTCGCGGATCGGATCGATCGGTGGGTTCGTGACCTGCGCGAAAAGCTGCTTGAAGTACTTGAACAGCAGCTGCGGTCGTTCGGACAGCACCGCCAAAGGCGTATCTGTCCCCATGGAGGACACGGGCTCTTCGCCAGTGACGACCATCGGTGTAATGACCATCTTGAGTTCCTCGACCGTGTAGCCGAAGGCCTGCTGGCGCTGGCGCGTGGTTGGATGGTCCGGCTGCGGCACGTTGAGCGGAGCGGGGAGCTCGTCGAGCGAGATGCCGTACTGGCCAACCCACGAGCGGTATGGCTTGCGCCCGACGATATCGGCCTTGATCTCCTCGTCGTCCACGATGCGGCCCTGCGCCGTGTCCACGAGGAACATGCGGCCCGGCTGAAGACGGCCCTTGAGACGAATGTTCCGCGGATCGACCGGCAGCACGCCCGCCTCGGACGCAAGGACCACGAGCCCGTCGGTTGTCACCTGATAGCGGCAGGGCCGCAGGCCGTTGCGATCCAGCGTGGCACCGATCAGTTTTCCGTCAGTGAAGCAGACCGCCGCGGGACCGTCCCACGGCTCCATCACCGCCGCGTGATACTGATAGAAGCCACGGCGGTCGAGATCCATTTGCGGATTGGCGACCCACGGCTCCGGAATCAACATCATCATCGCGTGCGGCAACGACCGGCCACCCAGCACGAGGAATTCGAGCGCGTTGTCGAGGCAGGCCGAATCGCTCTGCTGCTCGTAGACGATCGGGAAGAGTTTTTCCGCGTCCTTATTAAACAGGTCGGACTGCAGCCGCCCCTGCCGGGCCTTCATCCAGTTGACGTTGCCCTTGAGCGTATTGATCTCGCCGTTGTGGCAGATGTAGCGGTACGGATGCGCCAGCGGCCAGGTCGGAAACGTGTTCGTGCTGAAACGTGAGTGCACCAACGCCAGCGCGCTTTTCAGACTGCTGTCCGCAAGGTCCTGATAGTAGGCCGCCATCTGCTCCGGCAGCAGCAGGCCCTTGTAAACGATGGTGTTGGCTGAGAGGCTGGGGATGTACCAATACTCGCGGCCCTCGATGGCAGACTCACGCACAGCCCGCTCAGCGCGCTTACGGATGATGTAGAGCTTCCGTTCGAACGCGGCGGCGTCGAGTACGTCGCGCGCGATGAAGAGCTGCCGGATTGCCGGCTCCGTACGCCGTGCCTGCTCACCGATGGCGTCGCTCTTGACCGGCACGTCGCGCCAGCCGAGGAACCGCGCGCCCTCCTGCCCCACGATTTTCTCGACCAGCGACTCGCACTGTTTCCGGGCCGCCGCGTTCGGCGGCAGAAACACCATGCCAACGCCATACTCGCCCGTGCCAGGCAGCTTTACGCCCGCATCAGCCGCGGCGCGGGAGAGAAACTCGTGCGGCACTTGAAGAAGAATGCCGGCGCCGTCGCCCGTGCAGGGATCGCAGCCCTGCGCACCGCGGTGCGAAAGGTTCACCAATACCTGGAGACCTTGCTCGACAATGCTGTGCGACTTGTCGCCCTTGATGCTTGCGACAAAGCCGATGCCACAGGCATCCTTCTCAAATTGCGGATCGTAGAGACCCTGTTTGGGAGGCAGTCCCGGAATGTTCATTTTTAGCGTGAAACGTCCGTGTATTGTTTCCCAAACTTACCGGACGCCCTTCAAATCTGTCAAGCCATGAATCGCGCTCAACTCCGCAATTCCGAACGTGAAATTCGCCGTTTCGGTGCTTGACAACACCCGCGCCGCTCCCTCAGACTCGCCCCCATGTCACAGGGTCCCACGACTTCGACGCTGCGCACGATGACCGACGTGTGGGCGACATACCGCACGGAGCTCCACAGCGTCGATGATCACATCCGCCTGAACCTCGATTCCTCTGTCACACTCGTCAACACTGTCGCCGCACACATTTTGAGCAGCGGCGGCAAGCGCATCCGGCCGCTTCTCCTGTTACTCTCAGCCCGGCTGTGCGGCGATACATCCTCCGATCCGCACCGCCTCGGCAGCCTCGTCGAGTTCATTCACACCGCCACACTGCTGCACGACGACGTCGTGGACGACGCCGACCTGCGCCGCGGCCGGCAGACCGCCCGGAAGGTGTGGGGCAACCAGATCAGCATCCTTGTGGGTGATTATCTTTACTCGCACGCGATGCGTCAGATCGTCACGTTCAAGAACCAGGCAATCAACGAGACGCTGGCAGAGGCTTGCCGCAGCATGGCGGAGGGCGAGGTGCTGCAGCTCTACCATCATCGCAGCATCGCCATGACCGAGGAGCACTATATCCGGATCGTCGAGCACAAGACTGCGAGCCTGATCGCCGCCGCTTGCCGTATCGGCGCAATCTCTGGTCGGGCCTCTGAGGAACAGCGCACCGCGCTGTTCCGGTTCGGCGAATACATCGGGATCGCGTTTCAAATGGCGGACGACACGCTCGACTACATGGCCGACGGCGCCTCGCTCGGCAAAACGCTCGGAAAAGACCTGTTCGAGGGCAAGATCACGCTCCCGCTGCTTCATCTGCTGCAGCACTGCGCCGAGCCCGACCGGAAGATGATCAAAGATCGGCTGGAAACCCGGACGCTATCCGACACCGACCTGAAACAGATCATCGCGCTGATGCAGGACTACGGCTCCATCGCCTACGCGATGGACCGGGCGCGGGCCTATGTTGCCGCGGCCACACGGAGCCTGGACCTGTTCGAAGAGTCGCCGGCCAGACGCGCGCTGGTGATCGTGGCCGATTACATGGTCCACCGCGACCGATAGCTCTTAGGCAGTGATGCGTTACAAGTAACGTCCGCGTACGAGTCTGCTTTATGACTGCTGCACCTCTCACGCATCACTCATCGCACCTCACTCGTCACTCACCACTCTTTCCCTCCCCTCGTGGCGCGGGTTGGCGACGTGATCACCACCGCCGGGGCCACCGCCGGGGGGCGCTGCTACTGAACCGTACGCACGCGGACTCCAGCGCACAGCAACTCGCGGCCGTCTGGGTGAAGGCCGGCATCGGCTCGCACGAGTCGATCGAGGTTTTTCGTTTCACTGTCACACGCCATCATTAAGAAGGAGCGCGCATGGCCAACCTGATTCCATTCCGCGGTGTCCTCTACAATCCGGCGAAGGTGCCGGACATCAGCCGGGTGGTCGCGCCTCCCTACGACATCATCGACGCCGTCTTCCAGCAGGCGCTGCACGACCGTCACGCGAACAACGTCATCCGGCTCGAGCTGGGGCAGGATCATGCCGGTGATAGCCCCGCAAACAACCGCTACACCCGTGCGGCCGCAGCGCTGAAAGAGTGGATGGCGCACGACGTGCTCCAACGCGACCGTGAACCGGCCATCTATCCCTACATGATCGACTACCGCTCGCCGTTCGATGAGCCCGGCTCTTCGACGAAGATCCTGAAGGGATTTTTCTCGACTGTCGAATTAGAGGAATTCGGCACCGGGAAAATCTATCCGCACGAAAACACGCGCGCCGCCGCTAAGACGGACCGATTGCATTTGATCGAAGCCTGCAGTGCCAATTTCAGCGCGATTTTCTCATTGTTCTCAGACCCGAACGGAGCGGTTGTCTCACTCATCGACAAATCCGTCAATGCGGACAAGCCGCGCGTCAACTTCACGGACGACGAGGGCTTCCGCCAGCGGCTCTGGGCCATCACGGACAAGGCCGTGCTGAACGAGATCGTCGCCTTTGTGAAGGCTACGCCGCTCTTCATCGCCGACGGCCATCACCGCTATGAAACCGCGCTTAATTACCGCAATAGCCAGCGCGGGCGCGCCGGCTCCGCGAAGGGCCCGAAGCCCTACGACAGCGTGCTGATGCTCTTTGCCAGCCTCGAGGATCCGGGCCTGACCGTCCTGCCGACACACCGCGTGCTCACGACGCCAGTGCCGGCGCTCCCTGAGATCATGCGGCTGCTTGGCGACACGTGCGCCATCGAAGAAGTCTCTTCAAAAGATTTTCTCAAGACGTTGCGGCAGCGCGGGCTGAACGCACCCGTCTTCGGTCTGGTGCTCAAGGGCACAGCCTCCCCGCTGTTATTGACGGTGACGCCCGCTTACAGACCGACAGGTTCCTCAGAGCGCGACAAACTCGACGTGTCGCTTCTCCAAACGCTTGTGATCAACAAGCTCTGCCCGAGCGAAAAGGAGCAGCACGCGCTGATCTATACGAAAGACGACCGCGAAGCGATCGATCTTTCCGTCCAGGGCCGAGCAACCGCGTCGTTGCTGCTAAATCCGACCAAAGTGACCGAAGTCCGCGCCGTGGCCGCAGCTGGCGAACGCATGCCGCACAAATCCACGTACTTCTTTCCCAAGCCCCTCACCGGCCTCGTGATGAACGTAATGGAGTGAGTCGCTGAGCCCGTGGAGCAGGGCTGCCCCACAACTCTAATCTACTTTACCCAACACCCCTCCCCAGCCTAATCCGTCGGCCACCTGATGCAGGCGGCGAGCGACTGGGGCTTCAGCGAACTTACCTCGCCCGGCTTATCAAACAACAGGGCCTCTGCGTCACCAATTCCCATCGAAGTTGTTTTCCACGCCACTCGGGTTATCTGCTACCATAGCGTCGCGTAGGTCCGCGGCAAGGAACGGCGCTCTCTTCCTCTGCCCTCGTGCTCGTGCTCGTACCTCTTGTTGTAGAATACGATATGGCCATTGACCCTGTTTGCGGAATGTTTGTGGATGAAACGACGGCTGTCGCAACAGCGGTTCATAAAGGCACGACCTATTATTTCTGTGCGCCCGGCTGCAAACGGCGCTTCGAGGCTGAACCGGAAACAATTCTGAAGGCCGGGCCGCAGGGCATGCCCGCCCCTCCCGCCGTTCAGATGGTGACGTTGGGCCTGACATGCAGGCGAGAGGACAGCGGCAAGGGACTCGAGGCATTTCGTCCGAACCCGCTGCCTTTAGATGCTCCCTTGCCCCTCGTCTCTCGCCCCTCGCCTGACCAAACGCTGACCATTCTCATCGACGGTATGTCCTGCGCGTCCTGTGTCGCCCGGATCGAGCAGGGTTTGCAATCACTTCACGGGGTCACGCAAGCCTCCGTCAATCTGGCGACCGAGCAGGCGGTGGTGGACTATCAGCCCAGCACGGTCACACCCGACGCCATTGCCGATGCCATTCGCGCACTGGGCTATACGCCGCACCTGCCGGCCCCCCCCACAGCCGGCGCCGCGGCACCAGCCATCAAAAAAGACGACACCTCGGGACGACTTGTTCTCGAGTGTCTGATCGCCGCTGCACTCACCGTGCCTATCATGATACTGGGGATGGCCGAGCATCTGATCATTCCGGTGTCCGCGGCCACACGCGGCTGGATTCAACTGGCGCTCGCGACGCCCGTGCAATTCTGGGTCGGCTGGCGGTTTTATCGCGGTGCGCTCGTCGTCGCCCGGCACGGCGCAACAGACATGAACACGCTGATCGCCTTCGGCACCTCGGCCGCCTATCTATACAGCGTGGGCGCGGTGCTGGCTCCGTCGTTCTTCGCGGCGACCGGAAGAGAGCCAGCAGTCTACTTCGACACCTCGGCCACCATTGTGACGCTCATTCTATTTGGCCGCCTGCTAGAGGCGCGAGCGAAGGGCCGGGCATCGGAAGCCATCCGCACATTGGCTAGCCTGCAACCGAAACACGCGCGCGTGGTCCGAAACGGACATGAGCAGAATCTCCTGGTGGAAGAGCTACGGGTCGGCGATCTCCTCCTCGTCCGGCCGGGCGAAAAAATTCCCGTGGACGGCATCGTCCGCGAGGGCGCCTCCGCTGTGGACGAATCGATGGTTACGGGCGAAAGCCTGCCGGTGGACAAGCAGCCGGGCGACCGCGTTATCGGCGCGACGCTCAACCGCGAAGGCGGTCTCCGCATCGAGGCCAGGCAGGTGGGCCGCGACACGATGCTGGCGCAGATCATCCGGATCGTGGACCAGGCCCAGGCTGCCAAACCGCCGCTGGCGAAACTGGCCGATCGCATCGCCGCCGTCTTCGTGCCGGCGGTGTTGGGAATTGCAGCGCTTACTTTTATCCTCTGGCTCCTGCTCGGCCCCACGCCGGCCGTCACACACGCGCTGCTCAATGCCGTGGCCGTCCTCATCATCGCCTGCCCCTGCGCGCTCGGATTGGCAACACCCACCTCCGTCATGGTCGGCATCGGCCGGGGAGCCGAGCACGGGATTCTCATTCGAGGCGGCGACGCGTTGGAGCGGGCACAGGCCCTCACGGCCGTCGTGCTCGACAAAACTGGCACCCTGACGCGGGGTGAACCGTCTGTGGGCGCCATTCTGCCCTGTGCCGACAAATGGACCGCCGAGCAGATTGTGGCGCTCGCAGCTTCGGCCGAGCAACAGTCCGAACACCCGGTGGGCGCCGCCATCGTCCGCCACGCGCAGGCGCAGGGCCTGCCGCTGCAGCCAGTACGCGGCTTCGCGGCTATTCCAGGCCACGGCATCCGCGCGACGGTGGGCAACACGACGGAATCGCAGGCCGTGTTGCTCGGCAATCTCCGCCTGATGGAACACGAGCAGGTGCCGGTGCCCGATCAAGCCCGGCAGGCGGCGCAGCATCTGGCGGCTACCGGTGTGACGCCGATGTACGTCGCGGTCCGGAAGGTGTCAGATCCGGCAACCGCCACCCGCATCATCGGTCTCATCGAGGTGGCCGACACGTTGAAAGACCACGCCCGCGAGACGGTGGGAGCCTTGCGCGCGATGGGATTGGAGACCATACTGCTGACCGGCGACCACAAGCTCACCGCCCAGGCCATCGCCGGGCAGTTAGGCATCACGCGCGTGCTGGCGGAGGTGTTGCCGGACCAGAAGGCCAGGACGATTCAGCAACTGCAATCAGAGGGACATGTTGTGGCAATGGTCGGTGACGGCATCAACGATGCGCCGGCCCTAGCCCAGGCGGATATCGGCATCGCCATTGGCACTGGCACCGACGTTGCCATGGAAGCTGCGGATCTGACGCTTATTACGGGTGATCCGCGCGGCATCGTGACCGCCATCGCCCTCTCGCGGGCGACTACGCGCAACATCAAACAGAACCTGGCCGCCGCCTTCGTCTACAATGTGGTGCTGATCCCGGCGGCTGCCCTGGGCCTGCTCAGCCCTATGTGGGCGGCCGGAGCCATGGCCCTCTCCTCGGTCAGCGTGGTGGGAAACGCCCTTCGCCTGCGCCGTTTTTCCGCCTAAGTGTTCGACGCACAGAGCCAACAATTTAGCCCGCTTCCGGAAAAGGCCAGCTGGCCCGATGCCTTTCCGCAGATTCGTTGCCATCCTTTCCGGTTTTGCGTTCACCTCGTCGTCAGATCGATCGCGCCATTCTCAGCATCCCGCTGCGCCTGCGCGTAGCGTTCCGGCGTGCCGATGTCAGACCAGTAGCCGGAAAATTCATATGCCTGAATTGTCTCTCCGCCCTGAATCGCACCGACATAAGCCTCGATGATCGACGACTGGCGGCCCGCAGGCACGGCCGCGAGCAGCCGCGGATGCACGATGTGCACACCCGCAAACATCCGCTTGCGAACTGCCCCCTCCGGCTGCCGACCCCGTCCGTTGATGCGGACGATGCGATTCGAACCATCCACCTCCAGTACGCCCCAACGGTCGGCGTCGGCATCCGCCCGCAGCGCCATCGTGGCCAACGCGTGGCCGGCGCGATGCGCGGCCATCATGGCGCTGAGATCGATCTCCAGCAGCGTGTCGCTGTTGAGAACCAGAAACGGCTCCCCGCCCAAGAACGGCTCGGCCTGCTTCAGTCCGCCGCCTGTGCCCAACAGCACCGGCTCGCGTGAATAGGTCAGCCGCATACCGAGCGACGATCCGTTTCCCAGCTCCTGCTCGATCAGATGCCCCAGATGATGGAGATTGATGATCGCCTCGGTGAGACCGTAACGCCGAAGCAGCAGAAGATTCCAGACGATCAGCGGCCGGCCCGCGACTGGCAACAACGGTTTGGGCAAGGTCTCCGTCAGCGGCCGGAGACGGACACCAAGACCCGCCGCGAGGATCATCGCTCGCACGGCATGCTCATGCAGGCAAGAGACGAGCGACAAGTGGCGAGAGGGCATCCCTTTTTACCCCTAGCCTCCAGCCTCCGGCCCCTATCGAAGTTCGAGTACATACGGCGCCAGATGTTTTCGCAGCGGGAATAATTCCGGATACTTTGCCAGATTGCGGCGCACATAGCCGAGCACGCGCGGAATGTCGGCCAGGAATTTAGAATTCTTCTTCACGCGATCGATGTAAACAAACCGGCCCGCAGCCTTGAGGTTGCGCTGCAAGCTGGTGAGATCGAACACCCGCCGGAAGGCCATCCGGTCCCCCAGATCCATGCCCGCCTTCGCCATCCCGTCCAGATAGGCCGCGATCAATGCATCCACGAGCGATTCCTCCAGCACGATGTACGCGTCGCGCAGGAGCGAAGCTAGATCGTAGGCCGCCGGCCCCATCAGTGCATCCTGAAAATCAATGACGCCCAGACGGTCCCCCTCCACGATCAAGTTTCGGGAATGATAATCACGATGAGTAAACAGACGAGGCTGGCCAGCGATCAATTCGGCAATCTGTTGAAACACATCCCGGACCGGCCGGAAGTCATCCGCGCACATGGGCTTGCCATGACGCGCCCCCACGCCGTACTCGAGAAAATGGTCGAACTCCCACATGAGCAGCGGCACATCGAACGCACGATGGAAAGCGATGCACTGATCATCAGCCGGCGATGTGGCTTTTGAATGGATCCGCACGAGCATGTCGATCGCGCGGCGGTAGTACCGCGCCGTGTCCGCGCTCCGCCCCTCGTCGCAGGCCTGCACCAGCAGCGCGTCGCCGAAATCCTCCAGATAAAGCAGGCCCGCCTCCTGGTCATAATAATGGAGCGTGGGCACCGTCACCCCGGCCTTCACCAGACGGCGGTGCACATTCAGAAAAGGCAGCTCCGTGACGGCGACAGCCCCGCTGACCGCCTCCTCCGACTGTTTGAAGGTCTCCGGCTCAGCCAGTTGCATCAAAATGACTGAACGATTTCCAGATAGCATCAGACGGAAATAGCAACGGTTGGAGGCATCGCCCGGGAGTGCCACTAGATCGATCAGCGCCGCGCGAACGTGCAGGTGGGTTTCGACCGTGCGAGCCACGCGCGCACGATCGGGCGGAGCGAGCGCTATTTTGGGTTGAGCGGGATCGAGGGTCGCCATCGCGGGCGCATTATACGCAGGGCTATCCACCTTGTCACGGCGTTGCCGAAGCGCGCGTTGATGCCTGACAGGGCGCCAAGTTGCACGCCTGAAAACCCTGTGCAATACTTGCGTCAGATTGACGGGGATGCCATGAAAACCGCGCACCTTTGTTTTCTGTGGCACATGCACCAGCCCTATTACACCGATCCGGTGTGTGGGACTGCCAGCATGCCGTGGGTCCGGCTGCACGCCACCAAGGCCTACTACGACATGGCCTGGCAGATAGAGCGGTTCCCGTCCATCAAGGCCACTTTTAATTTCACGCCCTCGCTGCTGATCCAGCTGCAGGAACTGTCCTCAGGATCCGTTCGCGATCTGTTTCTGGAGCATGCCGCCAAGACGGCCGCCGAGTTGACGGCTGCTGAACGCGCCTTCATCATCCGGCATTTTTTCTCTGCCAACTGGAGCACGATGGTCCGTCCGTATCCCCGCTACCACGAACTGTTGGTCAAACGCGGATTGGACGTGCGGCATCAGCCGCTCGACCAGATGGCCGCACAATTTTCGACGCAGGAACTACTCGATCTGCAAATGTGGCACAACCTAGCCTGGTTCGGCTTTGGCGCGGCGGCACATCACCCCCGCCTGAGCGAACTGTGCGCGAAGGACCGCGGCTTCACGGAAGACGAGAAGCAGGAAATGCTGGCGATCCAGCGTGAGGTCGTGTCATCCATTATTCCCTCTTACCGCCATCTTGCAAAAGCCGGCCGCATCGAACTCACGACGAGCCCCTTCTACCATCCCATTCTGCCCCTGCTCATCGATACCGATATCGCGCGGCGCGCGCGCCCGGAGGCGCACCTGCCACCGCGGTTTCAGGCGCCGGCCGATGCGGAGGCGCAGATCCGGAAGGCCGTCGCATTACATCGAGACCTGTTCGGCGCTGCACCAAAGGGCCTCTGGCCGTCGGAAGGTTCCGTCAGTCCCGAACTGCTGCCGCTCCTGCATCAAGCCGGCATTCACTGGGCCGCGACCGACGAGGGCGTACTGGCCCGCTCGCTCGGCCACTGGGACCGCACGGCCTCGCTTTATCGGCCCTACGATGCCGGACAGCCGGGTTCAGAAACGACGATCGTCTTCCGTGACCGGGAGATTTCCGACGCGTTCGGGTTCGTGTACGCAAAACTTGCCCCGGCGGCGGCGATAGAGGATGTCCTCCGACGCATACGCGACATCGTCGTGCATGCGCCGGGGGAGCAGGTGCTGATCCCCATCATTCTCGACGGCGAAAATCCCTGGGAACATTATCACGACGGCGGCGAGAAATTTCTCTCCGGCCTCTACGCCGCGCTCTCCTCACCAGCCGACACCATGACACCAGTCACCGCTACGATGAGCGAAGCGATTGCTGCGCATCCCCACCGGACACGCCTCGAACATCTCCACAGCGGCTCCTGGATCAATCAAGACTTCAAAGTCTGGATCGGCCACGCAGAGGACAACCGGGCCTGGGATTTGGTGAAGCTCACACGCACGCGCCTAGAGGAGGTCTCCGGCGCGCTATCCCCGGAACAGGCCCGCGGCGCTTGGGAGGAACTCTACGCGGCTGAAGGCAGCGACTGGTGCTGGTGGTACGGTGACGATTTCGACACGGACTACAAGCCCGAGTTTGACCGCCTCTTCCGCATGCACCTGCGCAACGTCTATACGCGCGCCGGCCTGCCCGCGCCCACGCTCCTCAACGATCCGCTGATCGGCGTCCACGAGGTTCGTCCGTTCCAACTGCCAGTCACGCTGCTGACCCCGTCGCTGGACGGCCGTGTGTCGGACTTTTTCGAGTGGCACGGCGCGGGGACGATCGATCCGGCGCCCCCACTCGACGCCATGTGGAAGCCGCAACAATTTTTCTCAACCATTATGTTCGGCTTCAGTGTGGACGCGCTGTTCCTGCGCCTGGACCCTGGCGCCGCCTGTGCCAATGCAGCCACGCGAGTCGCCGTGGAACTGCATGTCGTCTCTGACTCGGGCCAGTACAAACTCTCGTTTCCCTGTACGTCCGCGCCAGACACCTTCACGCTCTCTAGTGCAGCCAATGGGCAGGCCTGGACCGACGTCGGTTGTTATGGCACGATCTGCCTGCGCGCGATTCTGGAGCTGGCCGTGGCGTTCAAGGACCTGCGCCTTTCGTCGGGCCAGGCCTTCAAATTGAGTGTGGCCGTCTTACAAGACGGCATCGAGGTGGAGCGCTACCCGCATCAGCAATCGGTACCGCTGACCGTGCCAGACGCCGATTTCGAGGCGACGGTTTGGCGCGTGTAACGCGCAAAGTTGAGTTGTGCATTGAAACAGTCCCCGTTTAATTCAACATTGAAAATTTATCCTTCAACATTTTCGGAAGGCCATGCCTGACCTGCGCCGGGACCCCATCGTCGGGCGGTGGGTCATCATCTCGACCGAGCGGGCCGGACGTCCGCGCGACTTTTATCCGGCCGAGCCGGCGCGCCAGCCGTCCACGGCGCGCTGCCCCTTTTGCCCTGGGCAGGAATCGCTGACGCCCAACGAAGTACTGGCCTACCGGCCGCAGGGCGGCACGGCGAACTCGCCCGGCTGGACGGTCCGCGTTGTCCCGAACAAATATCCGGCGCTGCAAGTGGAGGGCGAAATGGGCCGCGAGGGGATCGGGCTGTACGACCGAATGAACGGCGTCGGTGCGCACGAAGTCATCATTGAAACACCGGATCACAAGGACATGCTGGCTGACCTACCGGCCAAGCACATCACAGGCGTGCTCCGGGCCTACCGCGACCGGATGGCGGATCTCAAGCGCGACCTGCGCTTCCGCTACATCCTCGTCTTTAAAAATCACGGGGCCGCCGCGGGTGCGACGCTGGAACACACGCACTCTCAGCTGATCGCACTTCCCGTCATCCCGACCAGCGTGCTGACGGAACTCGACAGCTGTCGAGCGCACTACCAGCACAAGGAGCGCTGCATTTACTGTGACATCATTCGGCAGGAACTGTCCGACCGCGAGCGCATCGTGGCGGAGAATCCGGAGTTTGTCTGCGTGACGCCCTTTGCGTCGCGCTATCCCTTCGAGATGTGGATTCTCCCGAAACGCCACGCTGCCTACTTCGAAGAAAGCCAGGAAAGCCAGCTTGAGATGCTGGCGCTGATCCTCTCCGAGACGCTGCGACGCATGGACCGGGCAGTCCGGCGGCCGGCCTACAATTTCGTCCTACACACCTCCCCGCTGCACGAAAAGACTGGCGACTACTATCACTGGCACATCGAACTCATTCCCAAACTCACACCGGTGGCCGGCTTCCAGTCGGGCACCGATTTCTACATCAATCCGGTCACGCCGGAGGAAGCTGCAAAATTCCTGCGTGAAATAGACCTCTAGCCCCCTTGCCCCGTTCCGCATGCGGGCGTATCATCGTCCCATGCAAGTCAAGCTCAGTCATCCCGAACGATCGGTGACAATCAAGGGGCCCAAGCGGGTCAAGGATATGCTGCACGAGCTCAACCTTGTGCAGGAAGCCCATCTCGTCATCCGTGGCGACGATTTGGTGACCGAAGATGATATCCTGGCTGATGAGGACCGGGTGGAGATTCGACCGGTGATCTCAGGCGGGTGACACCGCGAAACGACGACGCATGAACGCTGACCGAACATCCGAACCGGCCGTTCAGTGGTCCGCCATCATCATTCTGCGTTGAGTAGTATGAATTGCACCAAATGTAAAACCAAGGCGGTTCTCGATCTTCCCCGGCACAATGCCGCCTTCTGCCCGCCCTGTTTTAACGCCTACGTCCACGATCAAGTACGCTACGCGATCAAGCATGACCGCATGTTCGGCAAGGGCGACCGCATTCTCGTCGCTGTGTCAGGTGGCAAGGATAGCCTGGCCCTCTGGGACATTTTGCTGAAACTCGGCTACACGGCTGACGCGCTCTACGTCGACCTTGGCATTCCCGGCTATTCGACGATATCAAAACAAAAGGTGGAGCGCTTTGCCGAGACCGTGGCCGCCCCACACGGATCGAAACTGCTGGTCCATACGGTGCAGGCAACAGAGGGCGCAGGCATCAAGGAACTCTCGCAACTTGTCCACCGCCCGACCTGCGCCACGTGTGGAACGATCAAGCGCTACCACTTCAACAAGACGGCAGTGGAGCAGGACTACGATGTCATGGCGACCGGCCACAATCTGGACGACGAGGCGGCCCGCCTGCTGGGCAACGTCCTGCACTGGCAGGCGGAGTATCTGGACAAGCAGTCGCCCAGCCTGCCGGCCTCGCTCGAAGGCTTCGCGAAAAAAGTGAAGCCGCTCTACCGGATCGCCGAACGTGAAGCGGCCGCCTACGCCGTACTCAACCGGATTGATTACATCGTCGAGGAATGTCCCATGGCCAAAGGGTCCTCGATGCTGCTTTATAAGGAGGCACTCAACCGCCTCGAAACCGAATCCCCTGGCACTAAACACCGGTTCTTTCTCGGTTTCCTCGACCGATCTGCCCTAAGCCGTGTCGAAGGGCAGACTACGGCCGCGCCCTCCGCCGATTTCATAGCTGACAAGGATCGTGCGTCGCTTCATCCCTGCACCACGTGCGGCCAGCCGACCACCGGTCTCATCTGCTCCTATTGCAAAATGATGGTTCGCGCGAAAGTGAGTCAATAGTTGATAGCCCGGCGAGGCCTGCCCACCCTAGGCCGGCTATGTACGACTTACTTGTAGCTGCCCGCTAGCCCCTTCTTGCAAAGCCCTTCCTGACGCCGTAAGCTTCAAGTACGATTAGGTGGAGAACCGATGCCAACGACGCAACGTGACTACTACCACATCCTAGGCGTGCCGCGCACTGCCACGCCCGACGACATTAAAAAGGCCTATCGCAAGCTGGCCCGCCAGTACCATCCCGACCTCCATACCGGCAACCGCAAGGTCGAGATGGAAAAGAAGTTTAAGGAACTGAATGAGGCGCACGAGGTCATCGGCGATCCCAAAACCAGGAAAAAGTACGACCGCTACGGACATCGCTGGCAGGACGTCGGGGCCTACGAAAAGGCCCACCAGCAGACCGGCGCCGGAGCGGGATATGGCGGTGGCTGGCAGCAACGGGGGGGCTTCACGGCCGACCAGGGTTTTGAATTCGGCGACGTCTTTGCAAATCTATTCGGCGGGCGTGGAGGCGCGGGATTCCGCCAGACCGCCACGGCGGGCCAGGACCTGGAAACCGAGGCAAAGCTGACGCTGCGCGAGGTGCTCACGGGCGTGACCCACCGCGTGGAGGTCACGGACCCCAGCGGCCCAAACGGCCGCATGGAATCAAAGATTATCGATGTCAAAATCCCGGCCGGTGTGCAGGACGCCATGCGCGTGCGCGTACCGGGCAAGGGCGCGGCCGGACGCGGCGGCGGCAAGTACGGCGATCTCTACCTGCGCGTGCAGATTGTGCCGGACCCGGTGTTCAAACGCGAAGGAGCCGATCTCTACGTCACCCTCCCCGTCTGGCCCTGGGAAGCGGCGCTGGGCGCAGAAGTGCTGGCGCCGACGCTGGCCGATCCGGTGCGCGTGAAAGTCCCACCCGGCAGCCGCGCCGACAGCAAGCTGCGGCTCAAGGGCAAGGGCCTGCCGACGGCCTCCGGGGGCAAAGGCGATCTGTTCTTCACCGTGCAGATCGTGATGCCGGCTGATCTCTCCGATGAGGAACGCGGACTCTACGAGCGGTTGAGGAAGGTGGCGCGTCCCGATCCGCGCCACGCCCTGCTGCGCACCGCCGGACAGGTGCAATCATGACGATGTCGCACACGGAATATGCCCTGTTCTCGTTCGGATCGCTGTTTTTGATTGTCGACTCGATCGCTGCCGTGCCGGCATTTCTCTCCATGACGGCGCAGGACACCGTAACCCAGCGGCTGCGCATGGCGCAGGTTGCTTGCGCGGCCACCATCGGCATTCTCACCCTGTTCGCCTTGATCGGACAGGGGCTCTTCCGCGCGCTGGGCGTCTCGCTTCCCGCCCTTCAGGCAGCCGGTGGATTGGTCCTGCTCCTGGTTGCGCTAGATATGCTGCGCGCGCAGCGCTCCGCCGTGCAGGAAACGGCGGAGGAGACCGCGGCCGGCGCGTGCAAGGACGACATCGCCATCACGCCGCTAGCCATTCCCATGATGGCTGGCCCCGGCGCGATTTCAGCGGTGATACTGCTGGAATCGCAGGCACCCGACTGGACCTATCGCGGCGTGCTGCTGGCCTGCGTGTTCGCCGTCGGGCTGCTCAGCTACGCAACCTTTGCTGTTGCTGCGAAGGGCGCGTCCTCCTGGCTGAACCCGATCGCGGAGCGGATCGTCACGCGGTTGATGGGACTGTTGCTGGCGGCGCTGGCAATTCAGTTTATTTTTAATGCCCTGAAATCAGAAGGCGGATTACTGGGGAGGTAAGAGAAAGGAGCGGGCTTATGACACGATGGATCGGTTGTGCGATGCTGGCCCTGGCCCTGACGGCCGCGCCGGCGTGGGCGAACGAGCCGGGGGGACTGAAAGAGCACGGCAAGGGCTACGGCGGCGGGCACGGCGAAGGAATGACGGGTCGGCACGGAGGGCCGGGCCATTTTCTCCGCCATCTGCTGATGCACCAAAAGGAGATCGGCCTGTCGGAGGACCAGGTCAACAAGATCAAGACTCTCCAGCTCGAGATGGACAAGACGCGCATCCGCACTGAGGCTGAAATGGAGATCGCGCAACGCGAGATGCACGAACTGGCTCATGATGAGAAAGCAGACCTGGCCGCGATCGAGGCGAAGCTCCGGAAGGGGGCCGATCTTGAAGTCAGCCTCCACCTCTCAGCCATCAAGGCGCGCCGGGAGGCCATGGCGCTGCTCACGCCAGAGCAGCGGGACAAGGAAAAAGCTGAGCACGAAAAAATGATGAAGATGCGCGGTGAGCGTCGCAAGGACGGGGGCCACCGCGGGGGCATGATACCGGGGGGAGCCGGTCATGGCCAAGAACAGATGCCCGCGCACTAAATGATCGCCTCATTACGGAAGGAAACCGCCATGCATACATCCAGACTGTACGTGACCATGTTTACCGTGCTAATCGGTTCCAGTCTCCTCCTCGCCGGACCGGCTTGGAGCGACAAGAAGGGCAAGAGCGAAGAGGAAGGCAACGTCGCCGACATGGTCAAGGGTGCCACGGTCACGGCGGATCAGGCTATCAGAACCGCGACGGAAAAGGTGCCGGGCACGGTCGTCGAAGTCGAATTGGAAAAGAAGCACGACAAGACAATCTGGGAGGTGGAGGTTGTCGGCGCGGACGGCAAAATCTCGGAAGTCCATATCGATGCCGCTACCGGAGCCGTAATCGACGTCGAAGCCAAGAAGGACGAGAAGAAGAGCAAAGGCAAGAAGTAACGCCGCGAGGACACCACGACGCTCTCCGGCGGTTCTGTCGGAGAGCGTCGTTATTTCTATGGCCATCCAGCTATTCACCGCCAGGACCGTCGCCATCAGGAACCTGACGCACGACGTTCGCGAAATCAGTCTGCGCCTCCTGGAGCCGAAGGAGATGCCGTTCAAGGCGGGGCAGTTCGTCTCCTTCAACGTGCCGAATCCCGTGACCGGCCGGGCGGTGACGCGCCCCTACTCCATTGCCTCCCCGCCTTCTAGACGCGACACCATGACCCTGGTGCTCAATCAAGTTACGAGCGGACCCGGCACAACCTATTTATTCAGCCTCACGGACGGCGACGAGACACAGTTTAAGGGCCCGGCTGGAAATTTCTATCTGCGGGATGATCCGTCAAAGGATCTCCTATTCGTCGCCACCGGCACCGGCATCGCGCCAGTCTGGTCCATGCTGCACGACTGTCTCGAACGGGGTTTTGAGCGAACGATCACGCTGCTGTGGGGCCTGCGAAGCCAGCGGGATCTCTATTATCAGGATGCGCTGGCCGGTCTGGCTGCCCAGCACCAGAACTTTTCGTTTGTCACCACCCTCTCACAGCCCGAGCCTGGTTGGACCGGAGCCACCGGCCGCGTAACGAAGCTGGTTGCGGAAAAGGTGACTACCGTTGCAACTCTGGCCGTGTACCTGTGCGGGAACAGCGGCATGATTACTGAGGTGGCAGCACTGATCAATGCGAAGGGCCTCTGCCCGATCTACCAAGAAAAGTATTATGATGATGCGCTGGTGCCGCCTGCCGAGTCCCGTTGACCGTTTTGCTCCGTCTATGAGAAAGTGCACCCCTCAAAGTTCCAGGAGTAAGGAGCCCTCATGACGAACGATCCACGCTGCAAGAGTCACGAGTTGCTGGACGGCCCCGGTCGGGCTCCCGCCCGCGCTATGCTGAAAGCCGTCGGATTTACCGACGCCGACCTTTCCAAGCCGCTGGTCGGTGTTGCCAACACCTGGATTGAGGTCATGCCCTGCAACTATCACCTGCGCCGCCTCTCAGAACGGGTCAAGGCCGGCATCCGCGCGGCAGGCGGCACGCCGATCGAATACAACACGATCGCGGTGTCGGACGGTATCTCCATGGGTACGGAGGGCATGAAAGCGTCGCTCATTAGCCGCGAGGTGATCGCCGATTCGATCGAATTGGTCGCACGTGGCCATTTGTTCGACGCCGTCATAGCCCTCTCCGGCTGCGACAAGACAATCCCCGGCACCGTCATGGCCCTGGCACGGCTCAACCTGCCGTCGCTCATGCTCTACGGCGGCTCCATCATGCCTGGAAAATTTCAGGGCCATGACGTCACGATCCAAGACGTCTTCGAAGCGGTCGGCAAGCACGCGTCGGGAAAGATGACCGACGTGGAATTGAAAGATCTAGAAGACCATGCCTGTCCAGGCCCCGGCGCCTGCGGCGGCCAGTTCACGGCCAACACAATGGCCATCGCCTTCGAATTCCTCGGCATCTCGCCGATGGGCATGAATGGCGTCCCGGCCATGGACTCGCACAAGGACGATGTCGCGTTCCGGTGTGGGCAAATGGTGATGGAGCTTGTGAAAAAAGACCTCCGCCCGCGCCAGATCATCACGCGCAAGGCGCTTGAAAATGCCATCGCCGCTGTGGCCACGACAGGTGGCTCTACGAACGCGGTGCTCCATCTACTAGCCATCGCCAAGGAAACCGGCGTACGGCTGACGATCGACGACTTCGACAAGATCAACCGGAAAGTCCCGCTCCTGGCCGATCTCAAGCCAGGAGGCCGCTTCATGGCAGCGGATCTCTACGCTGCCGGCGGTACGACACTTGTAGCCAAGCGGCTGAAGGACGCTGGGATTCTGCATGCCGGCCAGCCGACCGTGACCGGACGAACAATCGGTGAGGAAGCGGATCGGGCGGCTGAGAAACCCGACCAGCAGGTCTTGCGGCTGCTGTCCAATCCGATCAAGCCTACCGGCGGCCTGGTTATTCTGAAAGGCAATCTGGCTCCCGAGGGCTGCGTCGTAAAGGTGGCAGGCCACTCCATGATGAGGTTCACCGGACCGGCGAAGGTCTTCGACCGTGAGGAAGATGCCTTCGCGGCTGTCAAGGCCCGGCAGATCAAGGCGGGTGACGTGGTCGTGATCCGCTACGAAGGCCCGTCAGGCGGCCCGGGGATGCGCGAAATGCTTGGCGTGACGGCGGCAATCGTGGGCGAGGGGCTTGGCGATTCGGTGGCGTTATTGACGGACGGGCGTTTCTCGGGCGCCACGCACGGCCTGATGGCCGGCCACGTCACGCCCGAAGCGGTCCGTGGCGGCCCCATCGCAGCCGTGAAAAACGGCGACACGATCACCTTCGACATCGCTAGGCGGCGGCTGGACGTGAAACTCTCCACGGCCGAGATCAAGGCACGACTCAAGAAGGTCAAGCAGCCGGTAGCGCGTTATAAATCTGGCGTGATGGCCAAGTATGCCCGGCATGTGTCCTCCGCCTCCGAAGGCGCGGTGACTAGCTAAAGAGAAACGGGGCTGGCCTGCACAGGCCTGCCCCGTTCATCGTCTCCCTTGACAACCAACCGCCATCATACGATCCCCTTCGGCACGGCAAAGACATCGCTCCTGCTGTCTTGATAGAGCAGGCGCAGAGTCGGGGGCAGGGATTACAGACGTCGGTCGTACTCGGACGTGTTCATCAGGCGGTCCGGCCGGAGGCCGGCCGATCCTCAGTGGTGCCGGTAAAAGGCCGCGATCGTCTGGACAACGTAGGTCTGCTGTTCGGCGGTCAGCTCGGCGTAGATAGGCAGCGAGAGTACCTCTTCGGAGGCGCGCTCGGAGACGGGGAAATCGCCCTTCATGTGTCCGAGGTTCTTGTAGCAATTCTGGAGGTGCATCGGGATGGGGTAATAGACCTCGCTGCCGATCCCCTGCTCCTTCAAATAATCTCTGAGTGCGTCTCGCTTCCGGGCACGGATTGTGAACTGATTGAAGACATGATGGTTGCCCGGCGTTGTCGCCGGTAGCGTGACATGGTCGGCCAGCTTTGCCTCCTTGAATAACCACTCATAGCGCACCGCGTTGGCCCGTCGACCCTCCGCCCACGCGTCGAGATGGTTGAGCTTGACTAGCAAAATTGCCGCCTGGAGCGCATCCAGCCGGCTGTTGAAGCCGATCTGGTCGTGTACATATTTCGCCTTGCTCCCGTGTACGCGCAAGCTAGCCAGCGAGTCGGCCAGCGCCTTATCGTCGGTCGTGACCATACCGCCGTCGCCGAACCCGCCCAGGTTTTTTGATGGAAAGAAACTGAAGCACCCCATCGCCCCCAGCACGCCGGCCTTTGTGCCATGCCGCGCGGCGCCGATGGCCTGGGCCGCATCCTCGATGACCGGAATGGTTTTCTTCCTGGCGATGGCAGTGATCGCTTCCATCTCGGCACACTGGCCGAACAAATGGACCGGAATGATGGCCTTGGTTTTGGCTGTGATCTTTTTTTCGATCTGCGCGGGATCGATGTTGAAAGAGTCCGCCTTGATATCCACCAGCACGGGCTTTGCACCCAGGCGTGAGATCGAGCCGGTGGTGGCAAAAAACGTGAACGGGACTGTAATGACCTCGTCGCCATGGCCGACGCCGACCGCCATCAGGGCCAGGAGAATCGCGTCCGTGCCGGAGGCGCAGCCGACGGCGTGTGCGCTGCCGACATAGTGCGCGATGGCCCGCTCGAGCTCCAAGACGCGCGGGCCGAGGATGAACCCCTGCTCATCGCAGACGGCCTCGATGGCCGTCATGATCTCGGACTTGGTTGTCCGATATTGCGCCTTGAGGTCGAGTAAGGGAACGTGCATGCCTGCGCTCCGACAACCGCTGGGTTGATGTATCACAGCCTCGGGCCGTGCTCAAGAAATACGCGGTTTCATTCGATACCGCTGAACCCAGAAGCCCCACCGCTTCTGAATGAGCTGGGTTCAGACACCGACATCAGCGCGCATCCGCTCATACTGCGCAATGCTGAAACCTAAGTTTGACGACGAGCGTGCCGATATCCCCGCGGCCAACGCCATCGCCGCAGCACCCATCGCAAACACAAATAGCGCGGCCAGTTTGCCCCGCTGGCGGACCGCGTCCTATGGACGTGTCGCGTCGGATCCCATGGTCATTGCGGTCTTGAGGAAACAAGCCTCGGGATCTTCGTGGAATCCCTAGAGCACCACCACATGGTTCGTTGTGTCCTGGACCGCCTTCGTGGCTAGAAAACTGGACAGAGCATCATCGCATCCCACGAATCGCCGCTAATGGGAAAGCGAGGGGGCAGTCGGTTTCTGAGGCACTCGCTGCTTAGCCTGCCGCACTCGATCTTCCTGCGTCGGATCGCCCAGCCCCCGCTCACGGAAGCGCTCGATCAGTTTTGAATTGGACGGGTCCAGCTCCAGCGAGCGCAACCAGGCTTCCCGCGCTTGACTCACCTGATTTTGCCGGTGATAGATCTCGCCCAGATGCTCGAAGAGTACCGGGTCATCTCCAACCAGCTCGATCGCGCGGCGGATTTCAGCCAAGGCCTCTTTCAACAGACCGTTCTTAAACAAGGCCCAGCCGAGGCTGTCGACATAGTAGCCGTTGGTGGGCTTCAAGGCTACGGCGCGCTTGGTCAGCGAGAGCGCCTCCTCAATCCTCACGTCCCGCTCAGCATAGCTGTACCCAAGATAGTTCAACGCGTCTGCATGCGCAGCGTCCAATTGCAGAGCCCGTTCCATGGCCCGCACGACGTCGTCGAACTGGTTCAGCTTGTCGTAGGCCGTTCCAAGATTGAAATAGAGATCGGCGCTACCCGGATTGTGCAGGATGCCCGTCTCGAATACCTCCACCGCCCTGGCATGCTGCTCCATCTGCAAGTGGGTCAGCCCCAGGAGAATGTGCCCGTCGGCCCCCTGTGGATTGAGCCCCGTCACCGAGACGAAATGCGGGACTGCTTCGGCATACCGTTTCTGTCGGTAGAACAGATACCCCATATGCATGTGCCCGTCCGTGTAATTGGGCTGGAGCGTAAGATTTTGTTGATAGGCCTGCAGCGCCTTATCATATTCCTTCATCTCCTCGTACATCAGGCCGAGGTAATCACGGATTTTGAGCTCGGCCGGCCGCGCTGCCAACAGCGCCGTCAACTGCTGAACGGCTTTCGGGTACTCCTGCATCTCGCGGTAGACCAGACCGATGCGCAGTTGCGCTTCCAAATCCTCCGGATCGTCCTGCAACATGCGGTTCAGTTCGCTCAGCGCCTCCTGGTAGGCCTTGCCGGTGATATACACCCGAATCAGATTGCGGCGCATGTCCCGGCTGTGCGGATTGATCTTTTGCAGATAGCGCTGGTACACCTCGATGGCCTTGCCCTGCATCTGCTGCGTTTCGTGAACGGACGCCAGCGCTAGATAGGCGGGCTCGAACGACGGATTGATTTCGATCGCTCGCTCGTAACTGGCAACTGCCTGCTCCCATCGCTTCGACTCAGCGTAGACCCGACCCAGAGAGTAATGGCCGACCGGCGACTGCTTGTTCCGCTCGACGCCCTGCTGCAGAACCTGCTCGGCCTCGTCGAGGCGCTGCGCGTTGACGAGCAGAAGCCCCTTCAAAAAATAGGGTTCGCTGTCGGCCGGAGTGCGCTCGATCACCTGTCCGTAGAGGGCCAGCGCCTTGTCCGTCTGCCCGGCCGAGGCATAGATGCCCGCCATCTGCGACAGGACGGCGGCCTCCGGGGGGTCGGCCTCGACCACGCGGTCGGCGAAACGGACCGCGCTGGCCGGCTCGCCGGCTGAAAAATACAGGAGTGCCAGCCGAGTCTTGAGCTGGATCGACGACGAGTCGGCCCGCAAAGCCAGCAGATATTCCCGGATCGCCCGTTCCGTATCCTGTGTGAGTTCGGCCTGATAGCCCAGGATAAAATGGTAATAGGCACGGGGGTCTGCGGCACGGGCCTCGACCACTGGCTGCGCCGCAGCGTGTGTGGAAATGACCGGCGCGGAAACCTCGGCCGATCTAGACGGCAGCAGCCCGGTACACCCGATTGGCAGGGCTCCCAGCGCCAGCATCGCCGCAGCGAATCTCGGCCATCCGGTCCGGAGTGATCGGGGCACCGGGGACATGACACCACTGACGTCGCATGGCCGGCTCACGATCGGAACTCCCTTGACTACTGGTAATTGGTGGTGACGTCGAAGGAGGTTGTGTAGATACAACATTATACGGAGGACGCTGAAAAGGTGTCAAACCGCACGAAGGGCTCGTGCGTACGTGTGAGACGGGTAGTGGCATACGACCGCTCCGCACGATCGCCCCGCGCAGCGTGCCCCCCAGAGACCTGCGCAGACCAACGGTCCGGTGAGGGAACCCGGGGCACTGAGTGCACGCCCTGGTGGGCGATACATGAATTGCCCCCGTGGTACGCGGCGGCGATGCTGCTCTGGTCTTTAGGGATAAGCAGGACCGCCACAAGGCCCGCAAGCTGCGGCGGGGGCTCGCTCACACCGATTCGTGCTTGGAGAGGTCGCCAAAACAGGCGAATTTTTCTAGGAAGACCAGTTTACGGATACCCGTTGGCCCGTTGCGGTGCTTGCTGACGAGAATTTCGGCAATGCCCTTATCCTCGGTGTCAGGATGGTAGACCTCGTCCCGGTAAATGAACATGACCACGTCGGCGTCCTGCTCGATGGCACCCGACTCGCGCAGATCGGCCAACATGGGGCGCTTGTCCGTCCGCGCTTCGACCGCCCGGCTCAACTGCGAGAGCGCCAGCACCGGCACGTTGAGCTCCTTAGCCAGAGCCTTGAGCGAGCGCGAGATGTCTGAGATTTCCTGCTGCCGGGACTCGGCATCGCTTTTCCCCTGCACCAGCTGCAGATAGTCCACGATCAATAAATCCAGCCCGTGCTCGGCCTTCAGCCGGCGCGCCTTCCCCCGCATCTGCTGGACCGTCATGGCGCCCGTGTCATCGATAAAAATCTTCGCGCTTTCGAGCCGGCTCGCAGCCTCCGAAAGATCCCCCCAGTCTTTTTGGGTGAGCTTGCCGATACGCAGAAGGTGCGAGTCGACGTGCGCCTCCGAGCTCAGCATACGCAGCACAAGCTGCGCCTTAGACATTTCGAGACTGAACACGCCGACGGTTTTTCTGCTTTTCAACGCCGCGTACTGCGCCATGCCCAACGCAAGGCTCGTCTTGCCCATGCTGGGTCGGCCCGCAATCACGACTAGATCGGAGGGCTGCAGGCCAGCTGTTAGGTCGTCCAACTCCTCGAATCCGGTAGGCACGCCCGTGATGCGCTCGCTGCGCTGGAAGAGCGTGTTGACGAACTCGAGGCTCTCCATGATCGCATGCTTGAGTTCCGTGAACGATCGACCCAGCTTGCCCTGCGCCAGGCTGAAGACGGAACGCTCGGCGTAGTCCACCAGCTCGTCCACCGAGCCTGCGTTATCGTAGCCTCGCGTGATCACCTCCGTCGCCGTGCCGATCAGACCGCGCAACAGCGCCTTGTCCCGGACGATCTTGCAATGGTATTTGACGTTGGCCGCCGTCGGCACGACCTGCACCAATTCAGCGAGATAGGCCGACCCGCCGACCGATTCCAGCGCGCCCTTCCGCTTGAGATGCTCGGTCATCGTGATCTGATCGATCGCCTCGCCGTGCTCGGAGAGATCGAGCATGGCCAGGTAAATCTTTCGATGAGCGGTCTTGTAGAAATCCTCCTCGGTGAGGAGTTCCATCGCCTTGCTCATCGCGCCGTTTTCGAGCAAAATGGCGCCGAGGACCGATTGCTCGGCCTCGAGGCTCTGCGGCGGCAGGCGTGGATCGGAGAGATCGGGCGGAGGCGTCATGAATGCACGGTCCTTGTCAACGCATCACAACAGAGCAGACAGGTCCTTGATCAATATCTTCTTGCGGCCTGTGCTGGACGGTGCAGTGAGCACCAGCGCCTGGTCGGCACCGAGCGAGGAGAGCCCGACCACTGCCGTGACCGACGCGCGGAGCGTGCAGCCCTCCTGCGCGGCGCGGCGAAGCCCTTCTTCGCCGGCCTTCTCCAGCGTGCCCTGGACGACGCCGTAGCCAGCGCCGCGCAGCGTCTGCGCGGCGCGGAAGAGCCGGTTGCCGGCCTGCTCGGGCGCGGACAGGAAAAAATCCGTTGCCGGTTTTGTGAAACTGTTGCCGCCCGCCTCCATAGCCTGGAAGAGCCGGTCCATGTCGAATGCGAATCCGGTGGACGGCAGATCGCGGCCGAAACGGCCGACGAGATGGTTATACCGCCCACCCCCGCCCAGCTCGCAGCCGAGCCCCTTGGCAAAAACCTCGAATACCACGCCGTCGTAATAGTCAAACCCGCGGAACTCGCCGAGGTCGATCAGCAATTGGTCCTTTAGTCCGGAAGCCGTGAATAACCGATAGACCTCGGCCAGTCGGTCGAGCGGCGCACGGAGCGCGCGGTCACGTCCGGCCAGTTTGCGGCCCCGTTCCAGCACATCAATCCCACCGTAGAGCCCCGGCGTCTCGAGAATCGCGCGCATCAGCGTGCGCGAGACGGCCTCCTCCGCACAAATCTCCTCAAGACGGGGCAGGTCCTTGCGCGCGGCCGCCTGCTCCGCGCGCTTTTGCCCCTCAGCAGACAGGCCGGACTTGGCCAGCAGGGTTTTGAAAAAGCCGACGTGGCCCAGCGAGACGGTGAACGAGGTCAGTCCGATCTGCGCCAGGCAGCTACCCATCAACGCAATGATCTCAGCATCCGCGCTGACACCGTCCACACCGATCAATTCAGCGCCGACCTGAAAAATCTCGCGCTCGCGGCCGGCATGTTCCGGCGCGTGGCGGAAGACGGTCGTCCGGTAGCAGAGCCGGTGCCGCGCGGCGGATCCGGCCATACCCATCGCGACCATACGGGCAATCTGCGCGGTGACATCTGGGCGCAGCAAGAGCATCCGGCCCGTCGCACGATCCGCAAACTTGTAGCATTGTTCGATAACATCTGGCTCGAGCCCTGGCGACAGCACGTCGAGGTACTCGAACGTGGGCGGAATGATTTCCTGATAGCCCCACCGCGTCAGCGTCCCCAGCAGCGCGGTCTCGAGTTGACGGACGCGCTGCGCGGCATGAGGCAAAATGGTCGCCATGCCCGACGGTACAAGCGACCGCTCGTGTTTCTTCATGGAGTCCCCGTTAATCTCTGGAACGCCCGGGATGCCGGACGGCGTGGATGCGCGTCAGCGCGACAGACTCACCAGTGTGACGGAGAGAATGTGCTTCGCCCGCTTGATCTCTTCCAGCACCTTGAGCGGCAGCGGCGCGTCCAATCCAAGAATCAACAGCGCGTTGCCGCCACGCTCCGCGCGGGCGCACTGCATCCGGGCGATGTTGACGTTATGGTCACCGAGCGCCTGACCCACCGCACCGATCACGCCGGGCTTGTCCTCGTTGAGGATCAGCATCATGTGCCCTTCCGGCACCACCTCGACCTGGAAATCGTCGAGTTCGATGATCCGGGACTCCTTCCGGTTATGCAGCGTACCGGCCAGCCGGTGGATCTTCTTCCCGGCCTCGACGCGCACGCGAATGACGCTAGTGAAATCCCCCGCATCGCCGCTTTTGACTTCCTTGACTTCGATGCCGCGCTCCTTTGCGATCACGGGTGCGTTCACGAAATTGACCGCGTCCTCCAGAATTGGCGTCAGCAGTCCCTTCAGCACGGCGATGGTCAGCGGAGCGGATGAGAGACTCGCCACCTCGCCGCAATATTCGATCGTCACCCGTTCGAGCCCGCCCTCGTAGAGCTGCGACTGGAGCATGCCGATCTTTTCGGCCAGCGTCAGGTACGGCTGCAGCTTCGGCAGCAGGTCCGGCGGCACAGAGGGGATATTCACCGCACCGCGCGCGATACCGCGCGTGAAATAGTCCACAACCTGCTCAGCGATACCGACCGCCACATTCTCCTGCGCCTCGCTCGTCTGGGCGCCAATGTGTGGCGTGCAAATAAAATTGTCCAGCGCCAGCAACGGATTGTCCGCCTTAACCGGCTCTTCCTCGAAGACGTCGAAGGCCGCGGCCGCGACTTTTTTCGACTTCAGCCCCTCAGCAAGATCCGCTTCGTTGACGATGCCACCGCGCGCGCAGTTGACGATCACCACGCCCTGTTTCATCGTCTCGATGACCTTGGCATTGATCAATGATTTTGTCTCGGCCGTCAGCGGCGTGTGCACGGAGACGATGTCGGCCCTCCGGAACAGTTCTGGCAGATCCACCAATGAGACGCCCATCTTCTCGGCCCGCTCCGGCGCCAGATAGGGATCGTAGGCGATCACGTTCATCGAGGCCCCCTGCGCGAGCTTTGAGAGATACCCGCCGATCTGGCCGATTCCTACGATGCCGAGCGTCTTGTTGTAGAGCTCGATGCCCATGAACTTGTCCTTCTCCCACTTGGCCTGCTTCACGGATGCCGTCGCCTGCGGAATCTTCCGGCAGGCGGAGAAAATCATCGCCATCGTGTGTTCGGCCGTCGTCACCGTGTTGCCACCCGGCGTGTTCATCACGACGATGCCGCGCTTGGTTGCCGCCTGGGAGTCCACGTTGTCGAGACCTGATCCGGCCCGTCCGACCACTTTCAGCTTGTCGGCCGCTGCGATCACCTCTGCCGTGACCTTCGTGCCCGAGCGCACGATCAACCCATCGTACTGCTTGATCTCCTTCAGCAGTTCCTCCTTCGGCATCTTGGTCTTCACGTCCACCGTGAAACCGGCTTTCTCCAAAATAGCCACGCCCTGTTTGGAGAGACTGTCGCTGACAAGAATCTTCATATTCTTAGCGCTGTTCATCTTTCCTGCCCCGTTACTTCTGCGCCATCAAAATTTCCTGCGCCCGGCCGACGCCGCTACCCAGCTTGACCGGATGGCCGAGTCCCTTGAGCACCATTTCGGTTGCCGCCAGCGCCGCAATCACATCGAACCGGTCCGCGTAGCCCATATGAGAGAGGCGGAAGATCTTTCCCTTGAGATGATCCTGTCCGCCGGCTGCCGTCATCCCGTACTGCACACGCAGATTCTTGTAGATCGCCTGCCCGTCAACGCCCTCCGGCGCACAGACTGCCGTGAGCGCGTCACTCGGCGATTGCTTCGGAAACAACTTCAGTCCGGCCGCCTGGAGGCCCTCGCGCGTCGCCTGGGCCAGCGTCCCTTGCCGCGCGAACATCTTGTCCAATCCTTCGGCCTTCATGATCCTGAAGACTTCCTGCAGACCGATGATCAGCGACACCGCGGGGGTAAAGGCTGTCTGGTTCTTAGCCTGGTTTTCACGTTCCTTCTTGAAATTAAAATAGAACGCTGCGTTCTTCGCCTTCTCGGCCAGCCGCCACGCCTTCTCGCTCACGCTCACGAAGGCCATGCCGGGCGGCAGCATTAGCGCCTTCTGCGAACCGGTAATCACCACATCCAGCCCCCAAACGTCCGTCTTAATGTCGAACACGCCAAGCGCCGTGATTGCGTCCACCACCAGAATCGTGTCAGCGCAGCCCTTGACGATCTCGCCCAGCGCCTTCACATCGTGCGACACGCCAGTGGACGTTTCACTCGCCTGCACGTAGACCGCTTTAATGGACGGATCCTTCTTGAGCGCGTCAGCGACCTGTTGCGGATCGACCGCGTGGCCCCACTCGACTTTGATCTCCGTAGCCTGTACGCCAAACGTCTTGCACAGCTTGCCCCAGCGCTCGCCGAACTTGCCGCCGTTGACACACAGCGCCTTGTCGCCGCACGACAAAAAGTTGGACACTGAGCCTTCCATCCCGCCGGTGCCGGAGGAGGCCAGCATCAGCACGTCGTTCCGGGTCTGGAAGAGCCACTTGAGCCCCTCCCGCACCTCGGCGAAAATCGGGTCGAACTCGGGAGCGCGGTGGTGAATGATGGGCCGCGCCATGGCCAGCAGTACCTCTGGAGGCACGGGTGTTGGCCCTGGAGCCAGCAAATACCGTTTCAGCATGAATGGTCCCCTCAGTAAATTCCAGATCGTGTTCGACCGGCAGGAAGAAGGTCACGCTACCACAGGCGTCCGGGAAGGGTCAAGGCAACCGGAGGCCGATTTTCGCGTGCAATCACCGGTACCGCGCGGTTTGGACTCCCAGATTGTCTTGACAAGTTTTCCCGCTGAATTTATTCTCAAACTGCATGCGTTTAAACATCAAATCACACCTCCCCCGACACCGGATTATTCTGACTTTCATCGCTGCGGGTCTCCTGTGCGCAGGCCTGCTGCTGTACGGTGGTACGCCCGCTCTTGCGGATCGGCTCGACACAGGCGTGCCATCCTTTCAAGCCTCCGTTTTTGACAACACGCTCGACGATTTCGCAGTCGCCGAATCCGAAAACGCCGTAGCGCCCGCTTCGCCCGACAGCGACGCCGCGGCTGTAACTCTGAAGCTGCCACCCGTTGTCGCTGAGGAACTGCCGACGGAGCCGCCCGATGCCAACGACAGCAATGCTGCGGACGAGCCGGACACAGACCTGGTGGCTGAAACCGACGCGCAGGAGGGCGATACATTAATCGCGACGGATCTGCCTGACCACGGCGAGACCGTCGCCTACGGCGAACTGCCCGAACCGCAACCGCCGCAACTGCTCTGGCGGTTCAAAACGCTCTTCGGCGGCATGGGTGACATGCCGGATTCGATCCAAGAGCTTGCAGAACATCTCTCGCACATTCCGTTGGTCCGGACCGCCCGCGTGGAGCGCCACATTCGCTATTTCCAAACGTCCAAGCACGATCACTTCGACCAGTGGCTCACCCGGCTGAACCATTACAAGCCGCTCGTCGAAAAAATCTTCGCGCAGTTCCAATTGCCGGCTGATCTGGTGTTTTTGTCGCTGGTCGAAAGCGGGTTCAACCCGAAAGCCTATTCACGGGCCCGGGCGGCAGGCCCCTGGCAGTTCATGCAGGCGACCGGCAAGAGCTACGGCCTGCGCGTGGACGATTACGTCGACGAGCGCCGCGATCCGATCAAATCTACGGTCGCTGCCGCGCGCTACCTGCGCGACCTCTACGATCTCTTTGGTACCTGGCCGCTGGCCATGGCCGCCTACAACGCTGGCGAGCGAAAGATTCAGCGCGCGCTCAAGCAAGCGCGCGCGGAAAGTTTCTGGGAGATCGCGCAGACGAAATTCATCAAGCCGGAAACTCGGGAATATGTTCCCCGTTTCATGGCAGCGGCGATCATTGCCAAAAATCCGGATCAGTACGGATTCGAGACCGCTGCGACGGAGATGCACCAGTTCGAGGAAATCATCATCTCACGGCCGCTGCACCTCAAGGCCATCGCCGCGGCCGCGGATCTCTCCTATGACGAACTGCGCCGGTTGAATCCGGAGCTGCGCCGCGACGTGACGCCGCCCGACGACCGTGCCTACCATTTAAAAGTGCCCGTGGGCAGCCACGGAACGACCGAGCAGGCCGTGGCCGCCATCAAAACCTGGACGGGGCCGGTCGTTGTAACCCGCCCCCCGAAAGCTGCGGAGACGACCCCGCGGTGGTATCGGGTGCAGATGGGCGACAGTCTCAGCACGATCGCCAAACGGTTTCATCTGACGGTAGACAAATTGAAGGAGCGCAACAAGCTCTCCGGCCGCTCCATCAAAGTCGGCCAGATGCTCCTCATCGGTCGCTAAGAGTGTTCCTCGATCAGCGTGTGGCTGGTTTGCTTGAGGGCACGGGTGGCGGTGTAACCGTGGGCGCGGAGCTTCCAGGCGCCTTCTTTGCTTCCAGCGCCTTCATGCGCACCGTTGCCTCTCCGGCAAACGGCGAGTTTGGGAAAATCTTGACCAGATCCTGATAGTGGGCCAGCGCGCCTTCCGGACGCGAAACCGCCTCCTCTAACTTACCGAGTTCAAACAGCACCTGGTCTTTGTTTAACGTCCCGGGCAGCGTCACCACCATGGTAAAGGCCTTGACGGCCGCATCCTGGTCGTTATTTAGTAAATGCGCGTAGGCCATCCGCTGATAGACCAGCCCCAGCATCATCTTGTTCGTGCCGTAGGTCGTCACGTATTTATTGTAGGCCTCGATCCCGTCCTTGAGTTCCTTGTGCTGCACGAGCGCGTTGCCGAGCTGGAAAAGGGCGAGCGGGGCGCCGTGACTGCGCGGATACTGATTGATGACCTGGCGGAACTTCTCAATGGCCTGTTGAAGATGCTCGTTCGCCTTAGCCAGACTGTCCACCGGACGGTCCAGGTACAAACGCGTGGCCTCCCGGTACAAATCCTCGGCAGCCGCGTCCTGCCGACTCTCGTACCAGAGCGCACCAGCCACCGCCGCAATGGCCAGCACGGCTACCAGCAGGCCGATCAGCACGCTCGCCCGGTTCTGCTCGAGCGTGCCCAGCAGGCGCTCCATCCCACTCATGAGATGGGCTTCGTCCGCGTGAATCTCAGGTGCGTCGCGTCTGATCCGATACGTCATCGAACACCCGTCCGTCTTCCGTGCGGCCGTCCCTGACCGCGCGCCGCGCTTATACTAATGTTATTCCACCTTTGTCAATGCGCCCGCGGGCATGCTCACATTGACAGTGTCGAAGAGCCCAGTATAACGTACGGCCACGTTTCATTCTTGCGCGGCGTAAACCTCCTTCCCCCATACGGTGATGTTGCCGCTGTCGCCTTCCAGCACCGCTGATTCCGGATCAGGCGCACCGCCCTACCCAGCTGCAAATTGGCGGGGCTCGGCTGCCATCGCGCTGGGCATACTCCTGCTGGCCACGTTGGAGAACGGCGGGGAGCGGTCTAATTATGTGGGGCAATCTCCTGCTGCTGGGGCCGTCGTCGTCCCGGCCGGTATGCACGTGGCTACCTTTATGTATCAGACACCGTTTCTAACCGCCGGTCTCGGCACTTCGGGGGCCGGCGTGCTACTCTCCGTCGTCTTGGAAGCGGGGCCTGTCCGGCACAGGCCCAGAATACATTGAAGGAACCGGAACATGTTCCAGCAGCGGTTGAATGACCTCGCTCAACAGTCGCTCCTACGCCAGCTGCGCACGATTGCATCGGCCTCAGGCCCCGAAGTGACGCTCGCCGGCCGGCCAGTGATCCTCATGGCCTCAAACGATTATCTAGGTCTGGCCGCCCATCCGGCTCTCAAGCAGGCCGCAATCGACGCCACCGAGAGGTTCGGTGTGGGGGCCGGCGCAGCGCGTTTGATCTCTGGCACGCTGCCGCCGCACACAGAGCTCGAGGCCGCGCTAGCCAAATTCAAAGGTACCGAGGCGGCACTCACGTTTGGTTCCGGCTACCTGGCCAATCTCGGCGTGATTCCCGCCCTGATCGAAACCGGCGGGCTCATTCTGGCCGACCGGCTCTGCCACGCCAGCCTGGTGGACGGCTGCCGGCTAAGCAGCGCGGACTTCCGCGTCTACCGTCACAACGACATGGCCCACTTGAAATCCCTGCTTGCCAGACGAACAGCCCAACGTAGAACGTTGATCGTCACGGACGGCGTGTTCAGCATGGACGGCGATCTCGCCCCGCTACCTCAATTAGTCGAACTGGCCGGCCACTACGGTGCGCAGCTCTACATCGATGACGCCCACGGCACGGGCGTGATGGGAGCACACGGAAGAGGCACGCCGGAACATTTCAATCTGGAATCGCGAGTGCCGTTTCACATGGGGACGCTCGGCAAGGCGCTTGGTACCGGCGGCGCCTACATTGTCGGGTCATCCGCCACGATTCAGTATCTGCTCAACACGGCCCGGACTTTTCTCTTCGCGACCGCGCTGCCGCCTGCGACAGCGGCGGCGACGGTCGCCGCGCTCCGCCTCGTGCAGCAGGAACCGGAGCGCCGGGCACGGCTGTGGGAAAACCGCCGGTATCTGCATGGAGGTCTGACGACGCTGGGCTTTCGGATAGCCGACAGCGCCAGCCCCATCCTGCCGATCGTGATTGGCGATACTGAAAAAACTGTGGCCATGGCTGAGCGGCTGCTTGCATTGGACGTCTACGCACCCGCCATCCGCCCGCCAACCGTCCCGAAGGGCACCAGCCGCATTCGGGTCACTGTCACCTCGGCGCACAGCCACACGCAGATGGACCGGGTTCTGGGCGCCTTTCGGACGGCGGGCGAGGCACTGCGGTTAATCTAATTCGAAATGGTATGCTGCCTTCCCACCATGGATTTGCACTGCACAACGGTTTCAATCACAATTTAGCAGGCTCTGCTGAAGATCCCGCTCGCCGACATGCAGGCGGACGAGGCACCGACGGCCGCTGGACTAGACGCTCCCGCTGCAGCCCAGCCTGCGGCCCCCGCGGTTGTTCCTCTCAGGCCCGGCGCGGCACCGGCCTCGTCCGGCGGGTTCAGCATCAAGGAGATGTGAGGACGCCCAGACTCCTCTTTTGGAGGACCGGTCAGGGTGCCTCCTGCACTCCTTCCAGATACTCCGCGATTTTCTCTACCGCGCCGGCGCTCAATTTCTGCCCGTACCAGCGCGGCATTGCCTGATCCGGAAAACCCGGCACCACATAGGCCCCCGGCTCCAGCACCGATTCCACGATATAGGCCCGGACCGTGCTGGCCCGTCCCTTGTACTGAGGGTCTGCCAGCCGCTGCGGCCCCGAGGTACCTAGCACCAGTTTCGGCCCCACGCGCCCATCCGCACCCGCGATGCCGGGAATGGTATGGCAGACTGGGCAGCCGGCCTTGATGAAGAGCAGCTCGATCGGCTCTTCGCCGGTCACCAACGGAATCATCGCCGGATCGAGTTTCGGAACAGACGACTGCTCGGAAATTGGAACCGGCTCGGGAACGGGCTTGAGCAGGGCATAGGTGGCTCCGGCTAGGATGATGCCGGCGATCAGAAAGGTCCACGCCTGTCCAGTCGACTCACGTTCGGCCACAGTCAGGCCCACTTGATAGTGCAGCCGATCGCGTGCGTTTGCGGCTCAGCTGGCGCGCGGCCGGCCAGTATTGCTTCGATCGCCTCGCGCAGAAAATGGCGCGTCACCGCGTTCGGGCACTGCCAGTTATCGTCGATTTTCCCCGTATAGCGCAGCCGCCGCGCACGATCGAAGACGAAGAGCTGCGGCGTATGGGTGGCGCCATACGCCCGCGCAACCACTTGCGTGGCATCCCGCAGATAAGGGAAGTTGAATCCCCTGGCCTTCACGCGCTCCCCCATCGGCTCGAAGCCATCCTCCGGATAACGCACATCGTCGTTGGAATTGATCGCGACCACCTGCACACCGCGTCCGGCGTAGTCGCGTTGGATGTCGATGAGGCGGCTCTCATAGGCTTGCACGTAGGGACAGTGGTTGCAGGAAAAGACGACGACGAGCGCTGTCGCGTCCAGCCAATCATCGAGAGCATGCGTGCGTCCGTCAGTGCCGGGCAACGAAAAAATAGGGGCGAGGTCACCGATCTGAAGGGACATAGCTGACGGTCAATGGTTGATGGTGAATGGGGATCGTACGGCGGGAACGGCCTTCATTCTGCTGGGCCATCATCCGGAACTAACCTGCTCCCTTGTTATTTGGCCGTGTCCATGGCGCACCGGAAACCGATGGTTGAGTCCTGATAATCCGGCGTGGCCTTCAACCGGACGGTCACGCGCAGATTGCGCGGCGGATCGCTCCAGCTCCCGCCGCGAATCACTTTTTTCTCGCCCTTCTCGGGTCCGGGCGGATTCTCCTTCGAGCTTTTTGCGTAATACTCGGCGTCATACCAGTCTGCCACCCATTCGCTGGCGTTGCCGGACATGTGATAGAGCCCATAGGGACTGGTGCCGCCCGTCTTCAAGCCGTGCCGGATACTCATGCCCTCGAGCCCGGCCGTAACCGCGATCAACGTCACCGGGTAGCTCACCCAGGGACCGCGGTTGTAATTAACAATGTCCACGAAAGGCTGCATCTCCCCCCACGGAAACCGGCGCAGATCCGTTCCGCGAGCCGCTTTTTCCCATTCGGCCTCAGTCGGCAGGCGCTTACCCGCCCACTTGCAATAGTCGATGGCGTCCTTCCAGGTCACACCGACCACGGGACGGTCTGGCGCCGAACCGGTTGCATCCTCTTCCCACAGCGGTGGATCGTGCTTAGTGGCCTCGAGAAACTTCGCGTACCGCTCAACGGTCACCTCAAACTGATCGATCCAATAGGCGCGCAGTTTCACGGCATGTGGCGGATGCTCGTTGGGATTGCCCTGATGCCAGTTCAACCCGACATCCTCCGTTCCCATCGTGAATTCACCCTCAGGGATCAATTTCATCGGCGCGGCGTCCGCCCCCTTCGGCTCGCCGGGTGGAATCACCGGCGCCTTGTTGTCATCGGCGGCGCCGAGGAGAAGCAGCCCTGCGAAAAACAGGCCGAGCACCTGAACGGAGACTTGAGACGACGTCATGTGCAACCTCGGACTAATCGACGGATACAGGACACGATCCGGTTTCAAGACTGGATACACTTAGGGTGTTTCTCTGCACGCATCGAATCCGATGTCCCGATAAAAAGCGTGCGCCCCCCACAAGCGTGGCGTGGTGTCCCCAACGGGATTCGAACCCGTGTTACTGCCTTGAAAGGGCAATGTCCTAGGCCTGGCTAGACGATGGGGACGTTCGATTGCTGCTTTGAAGCGATGCACCGGAGAGCCCCGGGGCACGGCCGTGAAATCTAACAGATGAGCTGAGGGGAGTCAAACCTTAGAGCCGGCCCTCTTCGAGCTCATCCACTTTACCCACGTCGTGATCTTCAAAGGAGGGAGTTAATACACCTAACAAGTGAATAAATTCCTAAAGAGGTCAACGCGATAAGGATAGATCATTTAAATGCGTTCAAGCGCTCCCTTGCCACAAGCCTTACATTTAGACCCTGGAGCTCTTCCAGAACCTGCGATCACTAACTTCCCACCAAAAGTACCACTGCAGTTCCCATCGAGACAAAAGGAACACCCGCATGTATTACAGCGAACGGAAATTCGCTGACCAGATTTTCCACATGCTGGACATTCCATTGTTACGACCTTCTAAAGGGGGAAAGCTTTCAGTAAGTCACCTCTTCTTCATTCGTGCGTAGTTCTCGCACCCATCCTCGTCCTTCAAATCGCACGCTTTTCCGTAATAGTTGAGGGCATCGGTGTCGCTTTGTTTCACGCCGTCGCCGTTCTCATACATCGTACCCAGATTGAAACACCCTATCGCATCGCCTCGGTCGCATTGTACTTTGTAGTCTTTGACTTCCTGGGACTCGCCTGCGCTTGAGCAACTTGAAAAGACACACGCAGTGACGAGAGTGCTGACGAGAAGGAGATAACGAAGATTCATAGATGAACCTCCGAGAAGAGACTACGAGAGAGCGAGCAGGGGCAAGTATACACTAAAAGGACTATTTGTGATTCTTCTTCCATCGCTACCCTGCGAGATGCGCTGGCCGGGTCAGGTTTCATATGTCGATAGAACTAATCAAATCTGAGACTAGTGAATACGCGGTCTCACGAGAGATAGGACAAGACTGCTTGGTCGTTCCGTAACTTAAGACAATGCCCTTGCACTCGTTCAAAGCCGAAGAGTATGCTACGCGTCAATCATTCGTGACGCATCACTTCATCCGAGCCAGTCAGTGAAAGGAGGCCGGCCATGGCACTGCGATTGGGAGACGAAGCGCCGAATTTTACGGCGGACACGACCGAGGGCAAGATTGACTTCCATCAATGGATTGGCGGCGGCTGGTGCATTCTCTTCTCGCACCCCAAGGACTTTACGCCGGTCTGCACGACCGAGCTGGGCTACATGGCGAAGATTAAGGGCGAATTTGAAAAGCGAGGAGTCAAAGTATTGGCTATCAGCGTGGACCCGCTGGACTCACACAAGGGCTGGATCAAGGACATCAACGAAACGCAGTCGTGCACGGTGGCCTATCCCCTCATCGCCGACCCTGAAAAAAAGGTCGCGCAACTCTACGACATGATCCATCCGAACGCGCTGGACAACATGACCGTCCGCTCAGTGTTCGTGATCGGGCCGGACAAGAAGATCAAGCTCCAGCTTACGTACCCTGCTTCCTGCGGAAGGAACTTTGACGAACTGCTCCGCGTGATCGATTCGCTGCAGCTCACGGCGAAGTTCAAAGTGGCTACGCCGGTCAATTGGAAGGACGGGCAGGACTGCATCATCACGCCAGCGGTCAACGACGAGGAGGCAAAGAAGCTTTTCCCCAAGGGGTTCAAGGCCGTGAAGCCGTACCTGCGCTACACGCCGCAACCGAACAAGTGAGGACCTGACGCGTAGCACCAGGGAACTGGAACGTCTTCCCGCGAAAGGCCGCCGCCAGGCGGCCTTTCTATTTGTGTGCGCTAGACGAGCAGCAGCCCCGCCGTCCTGACTTTTTTCCACCCGCCCGATTTGGCAAATGCCGTGCCGTGCTTCGCAGCCATCACGTCTTTCCAGACCGGATAGCGAGTCCCGGATTTCGGTGTGCACGCACGCAGCAGATCCCCCAGCCACACGGCCTGCTGAGACGGCAGCTCCAGTGTCACATCGTCGGCTCTCGTCGGCAGAATCACGCGGGACCGGCCACGCCCGGCGGATTCGACGACCGATTCGCCACCGGTCCAGACCAGCCGTCGCTCCACGGCGTGATCCTCGCGGTCCAGCGGCTGCGCCAAGACACCGGCAACCCATCGTTTCGGCAAGCGTGGCGACGACACCCGATGCGAAAACCAGTGCCGCACCGGCAGCGCCAGCCCTTCCCCTTCCAGATAATTCATCGTGGCCCGGCGCAGTCCTTCGCCGAGCCAAGCCGGCGCCTGCCCCTTGGGATCCTCGTGCATAAGATCGTTTTCGGCAAATCCGCTGAACGACGGGCCGGTAATGCGGATACCGTGCGCTGCCGGATTCAATCCGACCGGACTGTGCGCCGTCGCCACGAACTTATGCCAGAAGGCAGATTGAATCAGCCCGGCGGCGAACAATTGGCGGACCCGCTCCAGCGCATCGACGGTTTCGGCAATCGTCTCGCCCGGCAGACCGTACATCAAATAGGCATGCACGAGAATGCCCGCCTGACGAAATCCCTGCGCCACACGCGCCGTCTGGTCCACGGTAATGCCTTTTTTCATCTCAGCCAGCAGCCGGTCGGACGCCGCCTCCAGCCCCGCACTCACCGCCACGCAGCCGGAGGCCGCCAGCAGGCGGCAGAGATCCGGCGTGAAGGCCTCCTCAAAGCGAATGTTGCCCCACCAACTGATGGTCACATGCCGCTCCAGCAGGGCCAGAGCCAAATCTTTGAGTCCGTGCGGCGGTGCCGCCTCGTCCACGAAGTGAAATCCGCGCCGGCCCGTTTCGGCGATCAGGGCCTCGATGCGATCGACGAGAATCGCGCTCGGCGCGGCCTCATACCGGCCGATGTAGTCCAGCCCGACATCGCAAAAGGTGCATTGCTTCCAGTAACAGCCATGCGCAACCGTCAGCCTGTTCCAGTGGCCGTCCGACCAGAGCCGGTGCATCGGATTGAGTGTGTCCAGAATGGAGAGGTAGCGGTCCAGCGGTAGACCGTCATACGTCGGTGTGCCCGCCTGGGCCATTGTGACGTCTGGGTCGCGCGTCCCGTTGCGAACGACCACTGCCCCGCTCGTACGTACGAAGGTCCGCTTCAAATCTCCCTCCTCGCGCGTCCCTGACATATGTTCGAGTAGGCACTGCCAGGGCCACTCTCCGTCGTCAAGCATGATGTAGTCGCAATAGTCGAACACGCGCGGATCGGACAGTCGCCGTAATTCCGTGTTGACATAGCCACCACCGAGCACGATCTTTACGTCAGGCCGCTTTGTTTTGAGCGCCTGCGCGACGCGAAACGCTCCATAAAGATTGCCCGGAAACGGCACGGACAGGCCGACCACAGTCGGCGCCGTTGAGTCCACATGCCGCCAGAAGGCCTCCAGCATCCAGTTGTCGGTCAGGCTTGGTGGCGGCGCGAGAGCTTCCAGTACGGTATCGAAACGCGTGGCCGACACACCCACATGCTCCGCGTAACGGCTGAGCGCGAATTGCGGCGCCACGGTGGCCTGCACCAGATCAGCAAGGTCTTCCAGATAGAGCGTGGCCAGATGCTTGGCCTGATCAGTTGTCGACGCTGCCGGCACACGGGAACGGGCTGCAAACCGGGGCCCCTGCGGCAGGAATTGCCCCTGACAGATGCGCGGCGCCAGACTCAAGTCCCGTCCCTGGAGAAACGCCACGACCGGATCTATTGTATCCAGATAGGCCACCTCAAGCGCGAGCATCTGCCGGGCCTCGCCGGGGGCTGCGCCACCTATGGCACGAACCCCCTCGAACACGCGCGACAATCCTCCGCGCGAAAACAGGGCCAGCGCCATCTCGATGCCGAGATCGGCCTGCCGCACGCGCCAGCCCCGCGCGCGTAGAAAGCCCATGAGATAGGCGGTCGAGGGATAGGGTGTATTAAGCTGGGTTAGTGGAGGAATGACGAGCAGAACGGACGGCGTCATGGCCGTCTAGAACTATCACACCGCGCCCTCCCTGCGCCAGACACAGACGACGCTCTACCCGGCGCGCGCTGCTTGCGCACCTTGCGCTAGGTCTGGTCCGCCCGCTGTACACTGTCGGAGTGCTAGGCCCCCGGCACGAGGAAGGAACGCGGTGAGCTCACCGGGCCACGGAACGCGCAGCCTGGCTTGACGCAGCAGCACTTGCGTGATTACAGCAGCACTGATGATTACTCCGGGCTAGAGTCCCGGTAGAAATCGCCGGAGCTTGGACATGAATTCTGTCGGTGGCTGCCTGGACGCCGGTTCGTGGTCCCCGTGGTCAGTTGATTCTGCCTTGTGCTGGGTCGCCTGGAACGAGGTCGGAATGTGCTTGGCTAATTCGGGAGCGGTGCGCGTGATCAATTCCTCCCAATCCCGCCCCTCCACACCGATTAGAATAGCCGAGGGTCTGCCATGTCGCGTCACAACGACACAGGATTTTTGCGAATGATCCACGCATTCCTTGATGCATTTCTGAAGTTCGCGGACCGCGATGGTCTTCATGCCTCGACCTCCTCTACGTACACCAAAACATTTACTGCCGTATTCTTCAGAGCTATTATTTCATTGCAGACGAGTTAGAAAAAAGGCGTCAATATACTTGCATATGCGTAAATATATACTGATGATGTTCAAAAAGCTACTGTTTGCTGTTGAAAAAAAAGTGGGGACTTGAGCATCACAGCCGTGCCACGCTCTGCATAAGCACCTGGCGACCTTAGCCAGAATTCCAATTCTGTAACTAAGGAGGCCTCACGCAACTCCTGTGCACGCCTCTGTCTCGTCAGATGGTTCTACCTGCCGGGCTGGTTGCCGATTTGCTATTCACTGTGCCAGTTCCACAAACCGACGAGCCCAGCAGCAAAGCCCACGATCTGATCTGGATTATCACAACGCTCGCGCCGCGGGCAGGCATACGGGTACGGTCTGGGCAGAACGTGGAAGGCCCGGTCGGCACGGGTGGGCACCCGGCCGTTCATGTGACGCAATTGCCCGAGATGGACTGCTCCTACGCCGCCCTCCGTCTCGGCGGCATCAACGCCGTGCTCAGGCCTGCGCGAGGAAAGCACCGGGCAGGAGATCAGGAACCCTGCCGAGCGGCTCCTGGCATCGTCTTACGCGGAGCGAAACTGCAGCGCCGCCGAATTGATGCAGTACCGCAAGCCCGTTGGGCGGGGCCCGTCGTTGAACACATGTCCCAGGTGACCGTTGCACCGCGCACAGTGGACTTCGGTCCGCCGCATGAAGAATTTCGTGTCGGTCGTGGTCCCCACTACACGCGAATCGATCGGCTGCCAAAAGCTCGGCCAGCCGGTGCCACTGTCGAATTTGTGCTCGGAGGAAAACAGCGGCAATGCGCAGCCGGCACACTGGTAGAGGCCGGCGGCATGGTTGTCGTGGTACTTGCCGGTGAAGGCCCGCTCGGTACCCTCGTGCCGCAGAACGTTGAACTGCTCTGCTGTCAGAAGGGCTCTCCACTCGGATTCGGTTTTGACCACTTTCTCGATCGGATCAGGAATGGACACGGGATTTGCCTTTTTATCGCTCATGGGGCGGCCTCCTTTCTTCCTATTCCCTTGGTCGTTTGAAACCGAGGACCGTACCCACTCCGCGAGAAATCATTGAACGGCTCGGTACCCTATGATACCTCCCCGCCGTGGCGAATGCATCCTCTCGGCGACCAAAGACATGGCTGTCCTGAAGCAGCGGCAAGGACAGCGCCTGGACGCTCTACGTGCTGCGGACCCAGCATGACGTGGACGTGGTGGGACTCCTGACGGCCGTCAATCAAACGGTCGCCCGTGTGGCCATGCACGCCGTGCGCGAGGACCTACTGGACCCCAGGCCGCAGCAACGGGTCTGCCGCTGATCAAAGTGCCACTTCCCCTTCCCTGCTCAACTGACCGTTACGAAAACACGATGCACGGCACGACCGCCCGGGCCAGAGCGGAGGGTATCACCCAGATGGCGTTCGGCAATCTGTTTCTGGAGGATGTGCGGCAATACCCCGAGCGGCGGCTGGCCGGTACCGGCATCGAGCCAATCTTCCCGCTGTGGGGGCAGTCCACCGGACAACTGGCGACCTGCATGGTCGCCTCCGGATTGCACGCCCATCTGACCTGCGTGGATCCGAACCAGTTCGATCCGGTCTTTGCCGGACGGCCTTCGACGAGTGGCTGCTGAGGGACTTGCCAACGACGGTGGACCCCTGCGGCGAGCGGAGCGAATTTCACACCTTTACCTACGCCGGGCCCATGTTCGATCGACCGATTCCCATCCCGCCCGGCCCAGTCGCCACGCGCGACGGGTTCGTGTTTACTGATCTCA
>Ga0194121_10000134_pt1 | contig 120347 bp, 107 predicted proteins | sample TA2MahCa50mmetaG_FD_148609 | JGI IMG/M metagenome (GOLD analysis project Ga0194121, IMG submission 148609) | Freshwater microbial communities from Lake Tanganyika, Tanzania - TA2015020 Mahale Deep Cast 50m | ecosystem: Environmental > Aquatic > Freshwater > Lake | place: Tanzania: Lake... | reverse complement strand
CTCGATTCGGTGGACGGGTCCGGTGAGTTCCGCCGGGCTGATTGCGCCCCACGCCTCGTGGGAGATCAGCCTGCGCTCGGAGACGGGCGACTGACCGTGGCGGACTGGGTGCAAGCCGGTCTGTACGCAGTAGGTTTGGATGCGGTCGTAAGAGCCGGAGGTCCGATGCCACCGGCACAGCGAGCGCTCAACAGCTTAACGCGCCTCCAGGAATCCAAGGCGCGAGCTCAGAGAGCGCAAAACCGCGTGGTGCGAATCGGAAATGCTTCCGTGGGTTCGGGGCGCGCGTTCACCGTTCCGGTCACCCTCAATTCGTTGGGCGACGAAAACGCTTTTGGCTTTAGTTTGGCGTTTGATCCCGAACTGCTTCGCTTGGTCGGCGTGCGGTTGGGACCTGGCGCGTCCCACGGCAACCTGCTGGTCAATCTGAACTCGGCCGGCCAAGGGTGGGTGGGCCTGGCGCTTTCGCTGTCGCCGAAAGCCGTGTTCAATCGAGGGGAAACTGAAGTGCTGGAGTTGGATTTTGCGGCCACGGATGCGGAACCGGCTTTGACGACCCTGGCGTTTGGCAACAAACCCGTGGTCCGCGAAGTGGTGAGCACCACCGCAGCGACGCTGCCGAGCCAATTCGAGAGCGCAACGGTTGCCATTCGCCAGCCGAAGTCTCTCGAAGCGGTCAGCTTCTTCGCGGAAGGCCGCCTTCGCCTGCAAGTCAGTGGGGAAATTGGAAAGACTTATCAAATTGAAGTGTCAACGGATTTGATTACCTGGAAGCTAGCCCAAACTGTAAGATTGGAGAGCGCAACGGTTCTTGCGGAGGTGGATGCGTTAGGTTCTTCCAGGGGTTTCTATCGAATTCGGCCACTTGACTGATACTGATCGTTTTTCGACCCTCAGCTGCGTTAGGTCGGTGGACGATTCCCCGCGATTCCCGCTGGAAGGTTGACTTTCGGCGCGCTTATTTCACTCTCACTGACCAACATAACCTTAACCATAAGGCAGGATCTATGGCTACGATGCACGAAGTTGATTACAAGATTTACGGGGACGACATGCAGTTCGTCGAAGTGGAGTTAGACCCGCAGGAAGCTGCGATTGCGGAAGCCGGCGGCATGATGTACATGGAGGACGGGATTGAGATGGAAACGATCTTCGGCGACGGTTCCCAACAGAGAAGCGGGTTCTTTGGCGCGCTCATGGGCGCGGGCAAACGGTTGATTACAGGCGAGTCGCTTTTTATGACCGTCTTTCAAAACCGCGGCGCCGACAAGAAGAAGGTAGCCTTTGGCGCTCCGTACCCGGGCAAGATCATCGCCGTCCACTTGTCGGAGATCGGCGGAGAATTGATTACGCAAAAGGATTCGTTTCTCTGCGCAGCCAAAGGGGTGAGCATTGGGATCGCGTTTCAGAAACGAATCGGGGTCGGTCTGTTTGGCGGCGAAGGGTTCATCATGCAACGCCTGCAAGGGGATGGCTGGGCCTTCATTCATGCCGGCGGGACACTTCTGCAACGTGACTTGGGCCCCGGCGAAATGCTTCGCGTGGATACCGGTTGTATTGTCGGCTTTCAGCCTTCGATTGATTACGACATTCAGCGGGCGGGCAATATCAAGTCGATGCTCTTTGGCGGTGAAGGTTTGTTTTTCGCCACGTTGCGCGGTCCCGGCCGGGTTTGGCTGCAATCGCTTCCCTTGAGCCGGTTGGCGGATCGAATTTATGCGGCAGCGCCGAAGGCAGGTGGCGGCGGACGTGAAGAAGGTTCCCTGTTGGGCGGCCTAGGCCGGATGTTGGATGGCGATAGCACCTAAAAGTCGCTCGCCACCTCGATGGCATACCAGCGCCAGATTACATTGAGCACGCCGGGTCACCGCGGCATGCATGACCTGACCGATGATGCCGCTCGCATTGCGGCGGAATCGCATCGGCGGTGAACGATTGCCATTATCCGCCTTTCGGGCAATGGTTAACTGGCTATGGTGTTTCTCGATCTCGAGTCCTCTCATCTCGAAGGCGAAAGGCCGCCACGCATGCACACGCGCCGGTGTCTGCACTTTGGTTTTAGAGCGTCGATTGCAGGAGTCGCTTTGACTTTTCTGGTTGCGCTGGCCCGCGGGGAGCAGACGCCGCATTACCGCATTTTTCGCGCTTCAGAGGGATTGAGGGATTCTCACGTCAGCGCTGTGACAGCAAGTCCGCGCGGCAATGTTTGGGTGAACCATTGGCACATCAACGCGAATGTGAGTGAGATCAGCGTTTTCGACGGGTACAGCATTCGTTCGCTGCCATCACCAGGGACCAACAGCTACCGAGTTTACGAAAGCGCGGCGGGACAACTCTGGTCGGTTTATCAAGACGGGCTGCTGCTCCATGATCGAAATACTTGGGTTCATCATCAGGTTTCCGAGATCCGAGCTGATATAACGAACAACGTCATGCGTCAGGTCCGGCAAATACCGCTGATTCCAATCCAGCAAGACCGTGTCCTTTTCTTGCTCTCGGACCGCCTGATGGAATATGACGCCGCACGCAAGCAAGTGACCCTGATCAAGAGAGTCAGCGACACGAACCTGGAAACGTTCATTGAAATGACGGAAGCGCGCGGCAATTCCGGCGTCTGGATTACCGGAGCGAGAGGATTGGGGAAGCTTTCCGGTCTGACCCGCTCGCTGAACGCCAATTCTCCGTGGCACGAGCAACTGGCCGGCGACACCTTGCAGGCTAAAGAGTTGCAGAGGCCATTCGAGGACAGCCATGGCGGCATCACGACCGTCGCGCAGGATTTGTCCGTCTTAACGAATCGTTTCATTCTGCGCCTTGACGGCTCGACTTGGCGCCGGCATCACGCTCCTCCCGGGGAAAATCTCCGGCAAGCGTGGCCTGGCTGGGATCAAACCACCTGGAGCTACACGCGAGATTCGCTTCTTCAGTTCGACAACGATCGACAGATGGCCGTTTCGAAAGAGAGAACTTGGGTTGGCCAGTACCGAGATGTCGCCGTGGAAACCAACGGCGTCTTTTGGCTTGCCACTTCCGAAGGTCTGGTGCGCTACGCTCCTTTCTGCTGGAGAACGCCGCGCGAAATCGAAGAAGTGGAAACGCTCGTTCACGCCATGTTGGAAGATAGAGAAGGACGATTATGGTTTGGGACCGCGGATTACTTGGTCGAGTTCAGAAATGGGCAATGGAAAAAGATTCGGTGGCCTTCGGGCTTCGAGGCAGAGTTTCGGAGCACTGATTCGCTGTTCCAATTGCCCAATGGAAGAATCGTGATTGCCGCCCGCGATCGCCCGCTGCTTTACGATCCTGCCACAGGTCAATTCAAGTACATCGGACATCAGCGAGGCCGAAGGATAAATTTCATTGGCCAGACCAAGTCTGGCAAACTCGCCGCCCAAACGAGTGAGAGTGATTTCTCCGAAGCGTACATTCTTGAACAGTTCGACGGTCAAGTCTTCACGGAGGTTATTGAATCGAAACCGGATTGGAACCTGGGAGGCGAGTTGTTCTTCCTGACTGTGGCCGAGAATGGGGATGTCTGGCTTGGCGGAGCGCGCGGTTTGGGCGTCGTGCGAAACGATCAGTTGCAAGTGTTTGACGAGGAGCAAGGATTTGTTCAAGAGCGGATTTATTGTCTGCTGGATCTCGGCAATGGCAAGATTTGGTGCGGTGGCTCGGACAAGATTCAGGAGTACAACGGAAAATCTTGGTCGATTGTGCGTTCTGGGCTGGACCGGGTTAACCGGATGACGAAAGGCAACGACGGCAAAATTTGGGTGGCAACGGCGCGGGGTTTGTACAGTTTTGCCGATGGTTCATGGGTGATCAATGGAGTCGAGGAAGGGCTCCCGGCCGCAGCGCTCTCGCAGATTCTCCCGGACAGCCAGGGGCGCCTCTGGGCGGCGACGACCCGAGGCATCAGCCTGTACCATCGCGACGCGGATTTAGCCCCGCCTAAGACACTGACGCCAGTGATCGCAAATGCCGAGCGATTGATGGCCGAAGACCCGGTCACAATCGCTTTCAACGCGGTGGACAAATGGCATTACACGCCGGTGAATCGATTGCTCTACTGTTACCGTTTGGACGAAGGACAATGGTCTCCGTACGCGAGCGCGACAACGAAAGTATTCGAAAGCCTGCGCCCCGGAAAACATCGCTTCGAAGTGAAGGCGATGGACCGCAATTGGAATGCGGACCCGTCATTTGCTTTCGTGGAGTTTACGATTCTCGTGCCATGGTATCAGGAGTCACGCGTGATCGCAGTTTTGGTTTGCGGATTGATTCTGGTGTTGTTTTTTGCGGGACTAGCCGTCAATCGCCACGTGCAACTGACGCGCAGTTACGCTGCCGTGGAAAGAATTGTTGCGCAAAGAACGCGCGAACTCGAGCAGGCGAACCAGGAATTGTTGCACAGTCAAAAAATGAAAGCGCTTGGCACGCTGGCCGCCGGGATTGCGCATGACTTCAACAACATTCTTTCCATAATCAAGGGGTCCGCTCAAATCATCGAAAGCAACGTCGAGGACAAAGACAAGATACGCACCCGAGTCAGCCGCATTAAGACCGTGGTCGAGCAGGGCGCAGAGATCGTAAAGTCAATGCTCGGTTTGAGCCGCGTGACGGAACAAGACCTGGTGCTGTGCGACATTAACTCGGTGGTGGACGAGACCATCAAGCTTCTCGGAGATCGGTTTCTGCAGGAGGTAACCATTCAAGTGGAGGCTGCGCCTGGCTTGGCGCCGATCTTAGGCTTAAAGGAGTTGATTCACCAAATGCTTTTGAATCTCATACTGAACGCCGCGGACGCGATGTCTGGGCTGGGCGAGATATGCATCAAAACCGGTATGATCAACACACTGGCGGAGAACCTCGCTTTGTCTCCCGCCGAGGCTCGCACTTATGTTTATATCGCCGTTCAAGACAGCGGATGCGGTATTGCGCCGGAAGTTTTGCCCCGGATTTTTGAGCCGTTCTTCACCACGAAGGCGCTTTCCACGAGGCGTGGGACGGGCTTGGGGCTTTCGATGGTTTACGAACTGGCGAAATCGATGGGATACGGCTTGAAGGTAAGGTCAGCGGTGGGCAAAGGCAGCACGTTCAGCATTATCATACCAGCTCGCAGCAGCATGGATGATGACGCTCTGAGCTGATCTAAATCAAAGCACACAAATTGAGAACTGCTGGCACACATCAAATTTCCTTGTTCACAATGTCGGAGTTTGATTTAGAGTCCCTGGCGGAGGAGAATCTTAATGCACCGGCTCCCATACCGAGATCTCCGCAGGTTAACGAGCGTCCTTCCGAAAGTTCACGTTCAAATTGATTTGGCTTCGTTGCCAGGCTGCGTTGTGAATCTTGTTCCACGATTTGTGGCAGCAGACCTGATCGAGTATAATGAAGTGAGCAAGGACCGCTGTCAATTGACGCAGTAACCGGCTTCGTCAGAGGGCCGCCGGCGATATCCGATCTTCAAGGCACATCTCGACAAACATCCCGTCCTGAACCAACCGCACGGACGCGAGTTCCTGAATCGCGGCAACGATCGTGTTCAGGGCAGCGAGCAAGTTGATGACGAGTTTTATCGCTTGGTTGGCATTACGGATCAAATGTCGTTTAGTTTTCAATACGATGCGGCTGTCTGGACTCAGGTCGTGCTAAATCGCTGGGAGCGCCCCTTCAGCGCGAGAGATCGTTTGTTGGTCGAGTTTCTTCAGCCGCATTTGGCTCAAGTTCACAAAAATGCGGTCTTGTTGTCTGATTCTCATCAGCGGACTGAATCGTTGACGGGCGCATTTGCCTCGATACATCAAGGCTTGGTGGTTTTGGACAGCAAAGGTCAGGCGCTCTGGATGACAAAAAGTTCGTTGCAATGGTTGTCGTTGTACTTCGTCGAGCCGGTGGGAGAACAGCGGTTGCCTGAGCGTCTTTACCGCTGGGTTCAAACCCAACGGACAAGAAATCAAAAGCCGCCGCAAAGTTTGCCCGAGCCGCTTGCCATCACGCATGCCCATGCACGATTGATCATCCGTTTTTTTGAAGATACGCGAGGACGCCAGTTTCTGCTGCTCAAGGAAGAGAAGATGGGGGTTTGTCCGTCCGCGTTCGTTCGACTTGGCCTAACCCCGCGGGAAGGCGAAGTCTTGTATTGGATTTGTCAGGGGAAGAACAACCCGGAAATTGCCACGGTCGAAGGCATCAGCCTTCGCACTGTGCACAAGGACGTCGAACACATTTTGGCGAAATTGAAAGTCGAATCCAGGGCCGCAGCCATGGTCACGGCACTTCAAACCTTGGACGAATCGTAACGAAGGACAGGGGCTAAGCGAACAGCTGCTGGCGGCCGAAGAAGGTAAACTTTGCCGGCCGCCTTTGTCGAAAGAGCTGGACAACCTTCTGCTACGATGAAGTTCTCGACAACGTTTACGACGAACGGGCCGGCTTAGCTTTTTCCTTCTTCTTCGATTCGATCTGCCCAGGGGCCGATTCCGGTTTGCGGAGCGACTCAGCTCCGCGTGCCGTCAGCAGGACCGAAACGAACAGCAGCACCGCGCCGAGTGGGACCAAGACGATGCCGAGCCCAGGATCGCCAGAGTAAAAAATAATGCCGCCGACGAAGAAGCCGGCCGGCACGAGAATAGTGGCTCCCATCAGACAGCCCGATGCCAAATCGCGAAAGCGGGTTTCCCAGAGCGGAATGAGGCTGATCGTCGCACCGAAGGCGATGTGGACCAGCGAGAGGAATGTTCCATGCGCGTGAGCGAGCGTCCACATCAATCGTCTCGTTTCGTTCGGGACATCCAAATAAAACCCTTTCTTAAAGCCATGGAACGATTCCAATGCGATGCCAAGACTTAAGAACACCAGGAGGGACCACCAGCCGAAGCGCAGATGGCGCTGGATCAAAGTGGTGAGGGCATGGTCGCGCACTGGCCTGAGCGGCGCGTTGGGCGGGTCAGTATCTGAAATCGGTTTCATGCTTCGCTGGATTCGAATTCGCTCAATTCTCTGCGACATCCTGCGGCAAAACTCAGCTGGATTCAATACGGATGGTGCATCCCGAAGTTGTCGGTAGCGGCGGGCATGCTGCCTGCCGCTACGATTGTGCCGACAACTGCGGGATGCTCCGGTGCGGCCAGCGCGTGATTAAGACTGTTGGTCGGAGAGCAGAGCGTTTACGAAGCGTTTACGGTGCATTTCGCAATTGGCCGCGCGGTGACATGGGTGTTCAATATGTTCACGAGCGAACATTCTGAACACATGGTTCTTGAAAGCCGCGGCGGATGTTTTTCTATAATTGATTGCACTCCAACCGAGTCTGCCGTTGGCGGTCACTAGGCACAACATTTGCCCTGCGAGCAAGTCATTGTGAAGCAACATCGCCTCCAGACGTCAACGTGGCTGGGAAATAGCAATGGGCTCTATCGCTGTCATCTTCGTCCAACGTTCGAAAAAACTGCCTCGCGGATCGCGCAGGGAACGAGTGACCTGGCCAACAGCGTCCAGGCCAAGCGTTTTTCGACCGCCGACGGCGTGATGTGGTTCGGTTTTGGCCAAGAGGACGCCGGGTTGGCCCGTTACGACGGCGAGAGCTCTGTCAACTTCACGACAGCCGGCGGCTTGGCGCACAATGATGTCACGACCATTACAAGCGAGGCGGACGGCCAATTGTGGGTTGGAACTTTCGGCGGTGGCGCTTCGCGGTTCGATACCAAGAGCTTCGTGAATTTGACGACCGACGATGGGCTCGTGAACAATTTCGGCCGAACACGCTCGATGCCGAGATCGAAAATGCTCAGATTCAAAACGGAAGAAGAGTAGTTTTCACCGGGATTCGAAGAGACAAACGCGGGGCGCTTTGGCTGGGAACTCTTGGAAGCGGAATGTAACGCTACGACTTGGCCGCCGTGGCCGAGTTTCTGGAGAAAGTGAGGCGGCTATGAGTAATGGCCCTGGCGCATCTCTGTTTCTTTCGCTTCCCTTCTGCGGTTTTATGAAGCAACGAACTCCAATGTATCCGCTGCCCACCCCCGCCCTGCTGTTCGCAACACTCGCCTGGAGCGTCGTCGGCATAATCGGCCAGACCGTGCCCGCTGCGCCTTCGGATACACCCGCCACAATCATCCGCGGCCGGGTGCTGGACGGGGCGGGTCGGCCTGCCCCTGATGTCTGGGTCCAAGTGCAGACGCTCGACCCCACTGCCGCGCCCGACTTGCGAACCGGTGGTTGGGCCTTGGCGAGCACGAACTCGGACGCGGACGGCGAGTTCGCACTCTCCGTTGATAGATTGCCGCCCACATGGGCGCTCCTCGCGCTTCAAGGTGAAAACGTCGCGTGGCACGAGCACACGTTATCCATCGATCCTCCCGGCGCGCTACCCATCACTCTCGATCTGCGCCCTTGCCCTCGGATCAACGGTTTGATTCGGGCGCTGGATGAGTCGCTGCTCGGCTACTCCGTCGCCATCGAGGTCGAGACCACCGCGACGCGCGCCGTTCCTCCGCTCGCATCCGTGCCGGAAGCGTGGCGATAGGCGGCGAACTCAAACCCGGCCTCGTCGCTGAGGTGTTTCTCATTTCGGACAGTCTGGGAGACGGGTCCCGGATTCTTGACGATGCCTGGTTCACGCGCACACCTCTGTTTCGGCGAATCGAGTCCCAGATTAGCTATCGACAGGCCCCCCGCTTCGGGGAGACCGGCTTAGCCGCCGACTTCGCAGTTCGCTGGCCGGCATCATCAGGGTTCCGACAGCCGGAGAATACACCCTGTCGGTTTTAAGCGATGATGGAGTGCGAATCGTAATTGCTGGTCATCCACCGGTGCTGTACGACGATGGAGTCCACTCCGCTCGACTTGCAAACAAGAATGTGCAGCTCGCCGCTGGCGATCATGAGTTGCTCGTAGAGTACTTCCAGGGAGGAGGCGATCTGGCGTGCGTCTTCTACTGAACTCCGCCCGGTGGAATTCGCCAGGTGGTTCCATCTTCCGCGTTGTTCCACGGACGGCGTCATCTGCCACCGCGAAGGGAGCCGAATCAGCAGCCCGTTCATCGACAGTACACGGATGCAGAGGGCCGCTTTCCGCTCAAAATGATCCCGGGTCTGCGCTATGAAAGACTGCGCTACCCTAGTACCAATGAATGGCAGGAATTGGCCCGGGCCGAACGGCTAAGGACTGATTTCTTGCAAGGCGTCCAGACCCGCGCCTTCAAGATTCATCCCCGCGACAAGGGCCGCTGGCGGACTTATACAACGGCGGACGGCCAGACGATGAAACCAGTCGCCGCCGACCTTATTCGAACCAACGATTGGATTGATACGCTCCATTTAAGAAAGGCTTTGGTTTCAGTTGGGAACGCGAGGCTGGGGACGAATCGAAGGTGATCACGCCGAAGCGGTGGCGATGAAGGGCGATGCGCTCCCGGCACAGGCTCCGGCCTCTTACTCAGACAGTGACCTCTTCTTCGCTAGAAACTTCAGACGAAGTGTGCCGCCGTCGTTTCTTGAACAAGATGATGGCACCTATTGGTTTGGTCTGGGAGGGGGCGGCGCTCTGCGATTAAGCGGCCCAACACTCTTTGCTTTCGCCGCGCCAACTCCGCTTCCGAATGGACGGGTGATGGACATTCAAGCGGTGCCTGACGGAGGCATTTGGTTTGCTACTTCGGGCGGGTTGGCACGATACGAGTCTGGTTGAAGTGGCAACCATAGCTCTCGTCCTGGCGATCACACCCCTCTGCGCAGAAGCTCAGCAAGCGATCACATCCAACCCTCCACTCTCAGCCAACCGCGTCCTCGACCTCGACCGGCAAAGGCAGCTACGTCGAACTGCCGAACGAAGTGTTCAAGGATTTGGACGAAGCAACAGTCGAGGGATGGGTCAAGTGGGACCGGGTCGTGCAATATTCGAAGTTCTTCGCCTTCGGAGGGCCTTACGAAACATTGTTTCCAGCCGGTGGTGCGAGGCCTGCCGATTTAGTGTTCCACGTAGCGTCCAGAGAACCAGAAAACGTGACCTATGGAGTTCAGCTCCCGGGATTTCTGCAGACGCATCGGTGGTTCCATCTCGCCGCCGTAAGCGGGAGCGGTGGAATGAAGCTTGCGTGTCTGGCCAAATTGCTCAACGTGCAATTCGATTACGATTCCGAACGAGGACCATCTGAGGCGGCTGTTACTGAGCCCGGGAGGATCGAGGAGGGCAACTTGGATGCAGTGGCTGAACTCCTCGAGAAAGTGAGGCCGGTATGAAGGCGCGCTCATTTGCCATTCCGAGATCGGGCGCGGATCTGGTCCAAGTTCAGCAACTCCATCGTCCGGTCCCCCAGCGCCAGTGCGTAAATCCGGTGCCGAGTCAGGCGGCGCACGAAATCGGGGCTCAAAGCCATCGCCGCAAAGATCGGGATGACCGTGTAGCCTTGGAATTCCGGGAAGTAGTCGAAAATGTCCTTCAGGCCCTCCGCGAATTCGTCAATGTACTTCAGCCGGGCGGTCGATTTGGTTTCCGTGATCACCAAACGGCGGCAACCAGCAATGACGAAATCAAACTCCCGCCATTGGCTGGGATCCTTCCGGCTCGGTTTGTCCATTCGCTCGGCGCGCAGTTCGAATGGGTCGATGCCAAAAACTTCGCGCGCCAGCCGAGGAATGTTCGGTCCCACGATGTCTTCGGCGAACCGGCCTACTCGATCAGCAATATGGGCCATTTCCAAAGTATGCTTGCGCGCTTCTGCCCTCATTTCCGCGATGCTTTGGTCCATTTGTTGACTTGTTGTTTTCATTTCGCGAATCGTCATCGTACTCTCTGCCGTGAACTGGGCGAGCGCTCACTCAACTGAATATTCATAGTTCACTGAAAAAGTTCTCCGTATGACAAATTCCGACAAACCAAACCGCGCCACCGTACTTGTCGCGGACGACATTGCGGCGAACCGCAACCTTCTGCGCGAAACGCTCGAACCGCACGGCTGCGAAGTCCTGTTGGTCGATAACGGCGATACGGCGCTCAAGATCGCCAAACGGGCACTGCCTGACTTGGTCCTGCTCGACAATCAACATGCCGGCGCTCGACGGCTACCAGACCTGCCGGCGGCGTGGATTACGTGACCAAGCCTTTCAAGGCGGAAGAGGCGCTTATGCGTGTGGAAACGCATTTGCAGATCAATCGTCTCACCCGGACTCTCCGGGAGCGCAACCATGAACTCTCGAACTTGAACCGCGCGCTTGAGGCTGAAATCATGCGGCGGCAACAGGCCGAGCAAGCGCTTTCCCTCCTGGGCGAACAACAGAGCGAGCGTTTCCACGCCGGAGGCACTTTGCGGCATGACGCCCCTTCCTACATCGAGCGTCAGGCGGATCGAGACCTTTTTGCGGCCTTGCGGCAAGGCGCGTTTTGCTGCGTGCTGACCTCGGGTCAAATGGGCAAGTCTTCGCTCATGGCGCGCACGGCGCATCGGCTTCGGCAGTGCGGCTGGGACGTCGTTACGCTCGATCTGGCGGCCATCGGGCAAAACGTCAGCGTCGAACAATGGTACGATGGCCTCATGGCAAGGATCGGATGGCAATTGCGCCTGGAGGATGAACTCGATCAGTTTTGGACCCGTCAGGATCGCCTGAGTCCCGTGCAGCGTTTCCTGACTTCGATCCGGGAGGTCGTTCCCGGGCGGAGCGCGCGTCGGCTGGTCATTTTCGTCGATGAACTGGATACGGTCCGCAGCCTTCCTTTTTCAAGCGATGAATTCTTTCCTGCGATCCGAGAGACGTTCAACCGGCGCAGCGACGATGCCGCGTTCGATCGGCTTGCGTTCTGCCTGCTGTGTGTCGCGTCGCCTAACGAATTGCTCGGCCAGGACGCAATGACGACCTTCCACATCGGCCGCCGCATTGAGTTGCACGATTTCAGTTGGCCGGAGGTTCTCCGGCTCGCCCACGGGCTGGGGCGCAATGTTGCGGCATCCAGTGAGTTACTGGAACGGATCTACTATTGGACGGGCGGGCATCCCTATCTCACCCAAAAACTTTGCCGCGCCGTGAGCGCCGATCTCACCGCGCAGACTGCGGCCCGCGTGGATGAGGTTTGCTTTCTGCACTTAATATCACCGCAAGCGCGAGAACAGGATGACAACTTGATCTTTGTGCGCGAACGATTGCTGCGTGGGCGATCAAGCTGGCCAGAGGTGCTTCCACTGTATCGGCGCATTCGAGGCGGAGAGGCCGTTCCTGTCGATGATGTGAGCCCGGCTGTCACCGCCTTGCGGCTTTCCGGCGTCGTTCGTGCGGAAAACGAGCGCTTGGAAGTCCGCAACCGCGTTTATGAGAGAGTGTTTGACCTCCGGTGGATCGATCGAACATCCTACTCGCATCCCAATGTCAGCGATTTCCAAAATAAAACCATCTGAAGCGACGATCCTGGTCGTGGACGACATCGTCGCCAATCGCAACCTGTTGCGCGAGATTCTGGAGCCAGCGGGTTACGAGGTATTGCTGGCGCCCGATGGCGAAGCCGCGCTCAAGATCGCCACGCGCGCAAGGCCGGATTTGATTCTGCTCGACGTGATGATGCCGAAACTCGATGGCTTTCAAACCTGTCGTCACCTCAAAGGCCAGGATTCCACCGCGCGCTCGAAGAGGAAATTCGGCGCCGCCAGGAAGCGGAAGCATCCTTCCAGGAAGCAGACGAGCAGCTCGGTTTGCTGTCGGAGCGCGAAGCTGAGCGGTGGGGCATTGGCAATTTTGTCGGCCAGAGCCAGCGGTTGAGCAAGACATGGAAGGACGTTCGCCGCCTTCAGGAAGCGACCGCCACAACGGTGCTCATCACTGGCTGTTTTTCGGACATGTGCGCGGCGCGTTTTCGGGCGCTCAGACCGACCAAAAGGGTTACTTCCAATTGGCGCATCGCGGCACGCTGTTTTGGGATGAAGTCGGCGACATGCCATTGCCTTTGCAGGCGAAATTGCTTCGCGTTCTTGAAACAGGCTCGTTCCTCTCCGTCGGCGCCGCGGGTGAATAACAGTCATCGAGTTATCGTGCCAAATCCCGCCCGTCGGCGGTAGTACAGCGCGTCTCGCCTGTCCAAACGTTGAGGTGCATCATGACAGGCGGGACGCGCTGTCCTACCGGGATCATTCGGCGCCGAACGTATTCCATTGAGGTCAGCCTGAGGCTTTGCTATAGCCAAGCGCGCGAAGCCTGTTCTTGATGACGATTGTACAACCTGCACGCGCCCATTTATGAAAGCAGCGTCTGCCCCCGCTTCCACAGCCCACCCGCACCTTGCCCGGCGCTTCGGTTTGTTGCAGGCCACGGCTCTGAACATGTCGAATATGATCGGCATTGGGCCGTTCATCACGATTCCGATGCTGATGTCGGCCTTGGGCGGACCGCAATCGATGCTCGGATGGTTCGTCGCGCTCGCGATCGCCATCCCCGACGGAATGATCTGGAGCGAGCTGGGCGCGGCGATGCCGAGTTCGGGAGGTTCTTACCATTATCTGCGCGAGGGATTCGGACGAGAGAAATTCGGGAGGTTGATGGCCTTTCTGTTCATCTGGCAGTTTATTCTGAGTGGGCCGTTGGAAATCGCATCTGGCTGTATCGGCTTTGCGCAGTATCTTGCCTACCTCTGGCCCGGGCTGGTGGAGAAAGGGAATGGGCACTTTGCGAAGCTGATCGCCGCGAGCGTGGCCGCAGTCATTGTGGTGCTGCTTTACCGACGGATCGGCACGGTTGGCAAGATCACGGTCAGTTTGTGGATTGGCACGATGCTGACCGTCGCGGTGGTCATCGTGGGTGGTGCGATGAACTTCGACAGCAAGCTCGCGTTCGACTTCCCGCCGGACGCCTTCAAGTTTTCGTGGGGCTTTTTGCTGGGACTCGGCGCGGCCTCTCAGGTGGGCATCTACGATTACTTGGGTTATTACGACGTTTGCTACATCGGCGACGAGGTCAAAGAGCCGGGCCGCGTCATTCCGCGTTCGATCCTTATCAGTCTTATCACGGTGGCTGCGATTTACTTCGCGATTAACCTTTCGTTGATTGGCGTGGTTCCTTGGCGCGAATTTGTTCCAGCCAAAGACCCGCCGGCTCCAGTCGCTTCGATGTTCATCGAGAAGCTTTATGGCGGCAAGGCAGCGGCCATTTTCACGGTCATGGTCTTGTGGACAGCCGTGGGCTCGATTTTCGCGCTGATGCTCGGCTATTCGCGCATTCCGTTCGCGGCGGCACAAAACGGCGATTTCTTTAAGGTGTTCGGCCGATTGCATCCGACCAAAAACTTTCCACACGTCTCTCTCTTAGTGATTGGCCTCGTTTCCATCATTTGCAGTTTCCTGCCACTCATGACAGTGATCGGCGCACTCCTGATTACGCGAATTGTGGTTCAGTTCATCGGTCAAATCTTTGCGGTCATTTTGCTTCGCCGACGTGCGCCTGATATGCCGCGGCCATACCGTGTCTGGTTGTATCCACTTCCCAATGTGCTGGCTTTAGTCGGCTGGATTTTCATTTTCGGCACGTCCGAACCTAAGGTCATTCTCTTCGGAATCGTATCTCTAATCCTGGGCATCGTTTTCTTTCTGATTTGGTCGGGACTCACGCAACGATGGCCGTTTGAACGAACACAAGCCTCGTAGCTCTCTTCGGTAGCGCGCCGTCGCGCCGAAATGCCCCGTGCTTGCGTTTGTGCGCAATTTTCTCTACAAGGCCGAACCATGAACCACGTCCATTTTCTGGCTGTTCTGATCGCCGCCGTTCGCTTCACCGCCTTTGCCGATGGTCCAGGCGATAATCTGCCTGACAAAGTTCGGCGTGTGCCTCCACCTGGAATTGCTATTTCGGAGGCGGACCGCGCCGTGCTGCAAGCAGGCGTGACGGAGTTAACACGGCAAGTGACCGCGTTGCGTTCTACGTTGACGAACAAACCAGGGCTGCTCGATTTATGGCCAGACGTCCAAATCTATAACAATGCCGTCCGTTACGCTCTTGCCCACGACGAATTCTACAAGACGAACGAGACGCAAATTGCCTTCAAGCTGCTGCAACAAGGAATGGATCGAGCGAAAGCCTTGCGCGAAGGCAACGCGCCTTGGACAATGACAGCGGGCTTAGTCGTGCGCGGATACGTTTCGAGGATTGACGGATCGGTGCAGCCGTACGGTTTGGTTGTGCCGTCGTCGTTCGCTCCTGGCTCAGCTCATCAGCATCGATTGGATGCCTGGTTCCATGGCCGCGGCGAGAACTTGACCGAACTTAGCTTCATCAACGAACGGCAGCGTTCGCCCGGTGAATTCGTCCCGCCAAACGCCTTTGTGCTCCACCTGTACGGGCGCTATTGCAATGCGAACAAATTCGCAGGCGAAGTCGATTTGTTCGAAGCGCTGGATCACGTGAGCCGGCATTATCCGATCGACCAGAATCGTCTGGTCGTGCGCGGGTTCTCGATGGGCGGCGCCGCTTGCTGGCAATTTGCCGTGCATTATCCGGGCAAGTGGGCCGCGGCCGCGCCTGGCGCAGGTTTCTCCGAAACTCCAGATTTCCTGAGGGTATTCCAAAACGAAGCACTCAAGCCGTCGTGGTTCGAGCAAAAGCTTTGGCACATGTACGACTGCACCGATTACGCGGTGAACCTTTTCAATTGTCCGACCGTGGCCTACAGCGGAGAAACCGACCGGCAAAAGCAGGCCGCGGATATAATGGCCAAAGCGCTTGCGGCGGAAGGAATGGAATTGGCGCACGTCATCGGGCCGCAGACGCCTCACCGGTATCATCCAAAGTCCAAGGACGAAATTAACCGGCGCATCGACAGCATCGTCGCCCAGGGGCGGAATCCCGTCCCGCGCCAAGCGCGCTTCACAACCTGGACGCTGCGTTACAACCAATGCCATTGGCTGACGCTCGATGGCTTGAACGAACATTGGGAACGAGCGCGCGTGGATGCTGAGATTGTCGATAACCACACCGTCACGCTGGCGACAAAAAATGTTTCCGCGCTCACGCTTTCGATGCCCGCGGGCCTATGTCCGCTGGATAACACGCGCAAGCCGAAAATCGTCATCGATGGGAATGAACTCGAAGCGCCGGCGGTACTTTCCGATCGGTCTTGGATGGCGCGCTTGCGAAGGACAGCCAACCAATGGGGTCTTGCCTCGATTGTTGACGATAACAACCTGCGCAAACGACACGGCTTGCAGGGGCCCATTGACGATGCCTTCATGGATAGTTTTATCATGGTTCGCCCAACGGGCTCGCCGCTAAATGATAAAGTCGCCGCCTGGACGACCGCCGAGCAAGCCCATGCTATCGATCATTGGCGGCGCCAGTTTCGAGGCGAAGCGCGTGTCAAAGATGATGCGCAAATCAACGACTCGGACATCGCGGAACACAACTTAATCCTCTGGGGAGATCCGCAGAGCAACACTCTCTTGAGCAAGATCGCCGCACGTTTGCCGATTCGCTGGGATGCGCAGGGAGTTCATACGGGCGAAGCCATTTATCCGGCGGATCGCTATGTTCCCGTTCTGATCTATCCAAATCCGCTTAATCCGAAACGTTATGTCGTCTTGAACAGCGGATTTACCTTTCGCGAATACGATTACTTGAACAACGCGCGTCAAGTGCCGAAGCTGCCCGACTACGCGGTCATCGACTTGAACGTGCCGATTTCGTCGCGCGCGCCTGGGGGCATTACGACGGCTGGCTTCTTTGGCGAACGCTGGGAATTAATCAAGAGATAGGCGCCTGCTAGATCAAACCACAGGACATTGCTACGTTCAGCTTCGGTGCAAGAGCAAGTAGCGCGTTCGGAGCTGCTGGCTGTGAAAGCGCGAATCTGAAACTGTTGCTGGCAGTCGTCAGTTCAGCGCCAGCATGCAGCTCTTATCTCTCGTCCTTCTTCTCTTTCGGCGCGGCCGAGTCCTTGTAGTCGATCTCCAGCGGAGGCATCGCGCCGCCTGGGCCTTTGAGGTAATGCTCCATCCACTGGAGCATGCGCATATTGTAATCAAGGCGGGCGGCCGCTTTGCGGTTGCCATGGACTTCGCCGGGATAAAGAACCAAACGCACCGCCGCTTTGTTGTGCAGCTTGAGGTGGCGATACAGCTCGCGCGATTGGCCAACGTTCACCCGTGGATCATCCTTGCCGTGCAAAATTAGAAGCGGCGTCCGGTGCTGAGCAGCATGGTAAATCGGGCTGCGTTCGAGTAAAAACTTCCAATCCTCCCAGGGTCGTTTCAGCGAATGAACATAATACTCTTCATCGGCAATGTCCGTCGTGCCGACCTTGGAAATCTTATCGCTGATCCCGACGAACATCACTCCCGCAGCGAATCGATCCGAATAACGGGTCGAACACCAAGCCGTCGCATAACCGCCATAAGAGCCGCCAGTGACTCCAACTTTCGCGCGATCCACCAATCCCATCGAGATGAGATGATCCACCGCGTCGATCAAGTCATCGAATTCCTTTCCCGCTGCGTCGCCCTGACCTAGCTTCGAGAAAGCCACGCCGCGTCCGGTGCTCCCGCGATAATTCGGATTGAACACGGCCATGCCGCGCGCCGCCGCTACCTGGCCGGGAAGATTGTAGCTTGTGAGCCAGCCATGGCTGACGTGAGATTCGGGACCGCCATGGACCGCCAGAATGAGCGGGTAACGCTTGCCAGGCTCCTCATCGAGAGGATGGATCAGAAGACCTTCGAGATCGAGACCGTCGCGCGCTTTGTGGCGGATCACTTCCTGGCGTGCGAAACGAATTTTCTCCAGTCCCGGATTGCTTTCAGTACGTCGCTGCAGCCGAGGATCGCTCTGACTCCAGGTGAATAATTCGGGCGGGTGAACTGGTGAATGCGCAATAAGAGCGGCGTGCACTCCGTTTGCTGAGAGCGACACGCCGCTGAGTATCGGACCCGCCGGCCCAATCATAGGCTGGGGCATCTTCTCACTTCCACTCTCCATTAGATTGGCCCTGCCTAAGATCGTTTCCACTCCGATGCTCGCTACGTAACTGATCGCTTCGCTGTTCGCCCACTCAAAGTGACTGACCTGCCCTTCAAAACCTGGCAGCAAATCACGCAAGGAACCCCCGGTTGCCTCAGCAACCATGAGGCGGCCGGGATCGGGGTCGTGAACATCTTGTGCCGCAATCAACCCGATCTTGCGCCCGTCCGGACTCCAGCCGACGCTGCCGAGTTTGCCGGGATTCTCGACGCGCGTGAGAATTTCCCCGCTCTTCGCGTCCACGACCCGAACGCGCTGGCGCATAAATGAATCGTCCACCGACGGCGTAGGCGCCATCGAGACGAGTAATCGATCTGCCACTGGACTCCAGTGGACCTGGTGCACGTGGCCTGCGAGCGCGAGCGGCGTTGCATTGGTTTTTTTTCCAAACAACGTCATGATCCAGATTTTCGCCGGTCGCCAATCTTCTTCGTAGATCTCCTGCTTGAATCCTTTGTCCTGAAGTTTTTTCTTTGCTTCGCCGTCCGCTTCGCTTGCAACCAAGGCGACACGCTGCCCGTCCGGAGCCAGGCTGTAGGTCGAAATGTCTGCTCCCAACTCCGCCGCTTTGCGAGCTTCACCGCCATCGATTGGAATCAAGTAGAGCGCTTTCGTTTTGTCATCGCCACGTTTCGCGAGGAACGCGATCTGGCGGCCGTCCGTCGTCCAACGAACGGCGCTAACGTTGACTTTGCCTGTTACAAACGGCCGCGCTGCTCCTTCGCGCGTGTCCGTCACCCAAAGCTCAATCCAGGGTTCGCCATCGTCATCGACGTTGGGTTTGCGCGGAACGCCCAACGTATAGGCGACGCGTGTGCCCTCTGGCGAAATGACCGCGCTGGTGACGAGGCGAAGTTCTGCAACGCGATGCGGAGTGAGCACATCCTCAGCGGCACGGCAAAATGCGAACGACAAAACCAGTACCATGAAGCATCTGGCCGGTAGGGCGGCGTTGCCGCGCCGCGTGCATCGCGAGTTTGACAAGGCGGCGCAGCAACGCCGCCCTACCTTCAGATTCGAATTTACCAGCCGATGCGAACAGGCGATGGAGTGGTTTGTTTTCACAGCAAGCGACGATAAGGCCGTCCCGGTTCGGAGGGCAACGACGAAACCGAGTTCGACCTTTCGCACGTTCTTCATATAGTGGCGCATGCCCGAATTGGCAGAAGTCGAATATTACCGCAGGCGATGGAACCCCGGTATTGGGGACAAAATCGCTCGCGTGCGATTGCGCGAAGGGCTGGCTCTTTCACGAACGCTGGAAACGCAAAAGGCAATGTCCGCTTCACCGAGCCGATCTTTCGAGATCGAGAGCTGTCATTGGCGGGCGGACCACAGCGTGGTGCGGTGAGTGCCAAGCCAAGACTGGGCAATAAGTTCGACATACGACCCTGCACCGCAGAGAGGGGCGCGGATGGGCGGGATAATTCTTTCAAATGTTCGCACTGGCGTTACTGTTCAGGCGTTCGCATGAAAACTCACCTCGCTACTCAATACGGTTCGGTTTTATCACGTCGTGATTTTGTTCAGACCGCTCTAGCCACTGGAGTCTTGGCCACTCCGGTCGCTCGACTGCGCGCCCAGTCCACGGCAAAGCTGCGTGCTGCCGTCATTGGCCATACGGGCCGGGGCGATTACGGGCATGGACTCGATGGCATTTTCAGCAATCGTCCGAACATCGAGCTGGTCGCGCTGGCAGATCCCGATGCTGTGGGACGCGCCAAGACTGCTGCGAAAATCGCCGCGCCGCGCTCATACGCTGATTATCGCGAGCTGCTCGAGAAGGAGCGTCCCAATCTGGTCAGCATCGCGATGCGCCAATGTGTCGATCATCACGCGATTGCTCTGGCGTGCCTGAGGGCCGGCGCTCATATCTATTGTGAAAAGCCATTCACAACGACGCCGGCGGAAGCTGATGAAGTACTCGCCGAAGCGGAGAAGCGCGGTCTCAGAATTGCCGTGGCGCACACATGGCGTATGTCGCCCAATTCAATTCGGCTCAAGCAGGCGCTAGCCGAAGGTCTGATCGGCGATTTGATCGAGATGCGCTCCTTTGGCAAACAAGATTCCCGCGCGGGCGGCGAAGATATGATGGTGCTGGGCACCCACATCTTCGATCTCTTGCGTATGCTTGCGGGCGATCCTTTGTCATGTGCGGCGCGTGTTCTCTGGCGAGGACGTGACATCACGCGGGACGACGGGCGGCTGGTGGCCGATAATGTCGGTCCGCTCGCGGGCGATCATATTTTCGCCCAATTTGCTTTCTCGAATGGCGTGAATGCAACCTTTACCAGCGCCGCGAAGCTTCGCGAAACGACGGGCAATTGGGGCATTGAGCTTTACGGCAGCAAAGGCGTGGCGCGATTCAATTGTGATGTCGCCCCAAATGTTTTCCTTCGGCGAACCGTTGCTTGGAACGCTCAAGGCAAAGCGGACACTTGGGAGCCGCTCGACCCAGAACTCTTGAAATCGCCGCCTCCCAATAATATCCGGCCCGTGGATGACTGGTTGCAAGCAATCGAGCAGAAGCGCGAGCCGGCTTGCAGCGGGCGAAACGGTGCTTGGGCCGTGGAAATGGCCTTGGGGGTTTATCACACAGCGCTCACTGGCCGCCGCGTTTCCTTTCCTCTCGCGGACCGGAATCATCCACTAAAAGTGAGGTGAGCCTCCCTGCTTTCCATGAACCTGCGCGGTAGGATAGGCGTCTCGCCTGTCCTACCGAGTTACCACGCGATCCCGTAATCTTCACCGTGATTGCTCGCGCCACCCCAGAAGGTGCCGTGTTCTTGATCGAAGTAGATTGCGGTGATTGGTCCGGACGTTTTCTTGGCGAAATCGAGCTTGTAGCCCATGCGTGTTAGTTCGCGGCGAACCCACGAAGGGACTTCCTCGTTCAACGCGACTCGTCCGGGTTGTGCAGCGTGTTCGCCGAACGAGCTGCGCATTTGATAGCTTGTGATATTCGCGGCTTCGCACGCTTCTTGAACGTGCATGCCAAACTCGACGATGTTCAGGAAGAACTGCAAAAGGTTTTGATCTTGCGTGTCGCCGCCTTGCACTGAAAAGCAGAGAAATGGACGGTCATTCTTAAGCGCAAGACTTGGGGTCAGAGTAACCCGCGGACGCTTTCCAGGTGCGACGACGTTGAACGGGTTCTCCGCTTCATAGACAACAAAACTTTGCATGCGCTGGCTCATGCCGATGCCGGTATTTCCGGCGACGCAGGCCGGTTGCCATCCGCCACTGGGTGTAATCGAAATAGCCCAGCCGGATTTGTCCGCAGCCTGGATCGATGTGGTGCCGGCCCGAAAATCGGCGTCGAACTGCGCTTGTTGCTTCTCGGTCTTTATCTCCGCCCAATTCGTTCTGGCGGTTGACCAGTTCTTCAGCAAGTGCGCGAACGGGTTTTCTTTTCCTTCGAATGGATAGGGATTTCCTGGCCGGATGTCGGGATTGTTCTTTTTCGAATCGATCAGCTTGAGCCGCTCCTTGGCATATTCCTTCGAGAGCAGTCCCCGAATTGGTTCCTCGGGTGGAAAAGCGGTGTCGCCATAATAAAAATCGCGATCGGCGAAAGCGAGATTCATAGCTTGGTAAATCGTGTGAATGTAACGGGCGCTGTTGTAGGTCATGGCCTGTAGATCGATGTTTTCCAGAATGTTTAACGCTTGAAGCAAGGCCGGTCCTTGAGTCCAGTGTGTGAGCTTGTAAACATCGATGCCTTTGTACGTGGTCTTCACGGGCTCCTCGATTTTCACTCGCCAGTTCGCGAGGTCAGAGGTGGTGTGCAACCCGCCTTGTTCTTGCGAACCCCGGCAAAATTCCTCAGCGACGTCACCTTTGTAAAACCGATCGTAAGCGGCCAAGATGGCTTCCTTTCGAGATTTGCCTGCTTTCAGAGCCTGGGCTTCAGTTTCAACGAGCTTTCGCAACGTATTCAATAGGTCGGTTTGCGGCCAAATCTCGCCCACTCGCGGCGCTTCATGTGCTTCGCCCAAATGCGTCAGGAAAATCTTTTTCGAGTAGGGCCATTTCTTGATTTTCTCTTTGCCATTCTCGATGGAACGCACGAGTTCCGCTTCAATGGGATAACCCTCCGCCATCTGCATCGCCGGTTCGAGCACATCCTTGAGTGACAGCTTGCCAAACTCGGCGAGCATCACCATCAATCCACCAGGATTGCCGGGCGTTACGGCTGCTAACGGCCCTTCGCTTGGTGGATGCTTGAGTTTTTTCTCTTTGAAAAATTCCGGTGTAGCGCCGGTGGGAGCTACGCCGAGCGCATTGATGCCAACGACTTTTTTCGTCTCAGGATTGTAAATCAGCGCCTGGGTTTCGCCGCCCCAACTTACGCCGTCATACATCGTGCAGACGACGCCGAGCATCGCGCACGCCGCATCGACAGCATTTCCTCCGCGCTCGAACATCCTTGCGCCGGCCATAGCGCCGAGCGGCTTGCCAGTGATGGCGGCCCAATGCCGGCCATGCAAGACCGGTTTATGACCGGCAGCGAATGGTTCCGGGCCCGGCAGCGGAACGGCGGCCCAACTCGCGGCGGCGGTCATCGAGAGAACACAGGAGAAGAGAAGCATCGACGTTTTCATGATGGGACCTGAACTTTACCGGAGTCAGCGGACAAAAGCCAACCTCCGCTTTTTTTCACGCTTTACGACCCTTTACGACCATGAACCATTTGGCCGGTAAGGCGGCGTTGCTGCGCCGCCGTGTTAAATGTGCCATGTAGGCGGCGCAGCAACGCCGCCCTACCGACAGGTCGATGGGCAGAACTTAACGCGATGCGCGGTCTACCGAAGAAAATCCTGCAAAAGAATCGTTTCCTGCTATCGTGCTCTTCGAATGGCCGAAGCATCCACAATTCTCAAACTGGATCACGTTACCAAGCGATACAACTCCGCAGATGGAGGTGAACCCGTAGATGTCCTGCGTGAGATTACTCTCGCCATCGGCGTCGGGGAATCCGTCGCCATTGTTGGACCGTCCGGTTCCGGAAAGAGCACCTTGCTCAATATTATGGGCACGTTGGACCGGCCCGATAGCGGCAAGGTCATGCTGGAAGGCGACGATCTGAGCACTCTTGACGACGTGCAGCTCGCTTCCGTCCGGAACCGGCGCATTGGATTTATCTTTCAGGCGCATCACTTATTGCCGCAGTGCTCCGTGTTCGAAAACGTTCTCGTGCCGACTCTCGCCTCCAAGGACAAAGCTCTCCGGAACGGGGCGGAATCGCGAGCCCGCAAACTCCTGGAACGTGTCGGTCTCGAGCATCGTCTTTCGCATCGGCCCGGACAGCTTTCTGGTGGCGAACGCCAACGGGTCGCGGTTGTTCGCAGCTTGATTAATGGTCCTAAAATCCTGCTCGCGGATGAACCGACCGGGGCTTTAGATCGAGCCTCAGCGGAGAACCTCGGGCAACTCCTCGTAAAATTGAACCGCGAAGAAGGGGTGACCTTGATTGCCGTTACGCATGCTCTCGATCTCGCGCAGCGAATGAACCGCGTTTTGGAATTGCGCGATGGCCAGCTTCAGCCTTTATCTGGCGAACGGCCGATAGAAAAAAAGCACGTCTAAAACTCAGCGAGAAGTATGCTGACAAAACTGACAAGGGCTGCATTCGTTGAAATTTGGAAGCTAAACGTTGAGCCACGCATTGGGAGCCATCAACCGACTGTTGTGGTATGTCGTCCCGGCTTCAGCCGGAAGCGATTGCCCTCCGCGAATCTTTTCGGCGCCAGCAAATGCTGCCGCCGGAAGGCGGGACTACATACCGGGAGGTTCCTGGGGAGATTTCTCCGAAACAACGATTCGCGCATTGCGCCTATGAACGTAAAGGTAGGGCGCGTCACTCCGTGCGCGTCGCGAAAGACTTGCTTCATGGTGATGCCCGGCGCGCACGGAGTGACGCGCCCTACCTTTACGTTCAGGGGGAGGAGCTTTTGCCCATGACGACCTGGACACTAGTTTTTCGCAGCCTGCGTTTTCATGCTCGATCCCATTTGGGGGCGTTGCTCGGTTCACTGGCTGGCAGCGCGGTCTTGGTGGGTGCGCTTATCGTCGGCGATTCGGTGCGCGGCAGTTTGCGCGCGATGGCGCTGGCGCGATTGGGAGAAACTCAATCGGCCATCGCTTCCAACGACCGTTTTTTTCGGAGCGAGCTGGCGGCCAACCTCGCTCCTGACCTGAGCGCTTTCGTCGTTCCAGGCCTGCAGCTTTTGGGCACGGCCCGCACCGCTGACTCGTCCGCTCGGGCCAATCGGGTTCAAGTCCTCGGGATCACCAGCAACTTTTGGCATCTGCGTCCCAGTGATCCCAAGATCGCCGAACTGAACCCCGGGGAAGTGATTCTCAATAGTCGATTGACTGAACAATTGAATGTCAAAGCTGGCGACACCATTTTGCTTCGCGTTCCTAAACCGAGCCAGCTCTCACGCGATGCCCCGCTTTCGCCGCAGGAAGATACTTCACTCGCGCTGCGTTTGAATGTCGCCGGGATTGTCTCCGCGGAGGATTTGGGCCATTTCAGCCTGCAGGCCAGTCAAATTGCACCTTTCAACGCGTTCGTTTCTTTGACGTGGTTCCAAAAGCAGTTGAACCTCGAAGGCCGTGCGAACCTGCTATTGGTCGGCAAGAGCGAACAGAATTTTGCAGCGGCGGCGGCCATTCTCCGTCAGAAATGGAATCTGCCTGACGCTGAACTCGAGCTTCGCGACTTACCCGCTCCGGGTGGAGTTGAACTTCGTTCAAGCCGGGTCTTTCTCGATACATTCGTTGCCCGCGCAGCCTTGGGCGTTTCGACGAATGCCCAAGGCGTATTGACTTATTTCGTCAATGACTTGCGCTCTGGCAACGAAAGCACACCCTACTCGATGGTCACGGCCACGGGTTCACCGATAGTTCCTCCGGACATGCGCGATGATGAAGTGCTCGTCAACCAATGGCTCGCCGATGATCTCAAGTGTAAGCCGGACGACTCACTCGAAATCACTTACTTCACCGTTGGCTCAATGCGGAAGCTCGAGGAACAAAAAGCTCGGTTCCAAATTCGCGCGGTCCTCCCGATGAGTGGTCCTGCCGTTGACCGCTCGTTGATGCCTGATTTCCCCGGCCTGACCGACGCCGAAAATTGCCGCGACTGGGACGCCGGGTTTGAGATCGACACCGAACGCATTCGCGCGCAGGACCAAAAATATTGGGACGAATATCGTGGAACGCCAAAGGCATTTATTACGCTGGCCGCGGGACAACGTTTGTGGAGCAATCGCTTTGGCAACTTGACCGCCGTGCGTTATCCGCCCGGAACTGATAAAGAGCGGCTGGCCCAAACGCTCTTGGCGTCGCTCGATCCCGGCGCGTTTGGTTTGGTCTTTCAACCTGTGTTGGCTCAAGCATTGGCCGCGAGCTCCCAATCACAAGACTTCGGCCAATTGTTCCTTGGCTTCAGTTTCTTTTTGATCCTCGCTGCTCTGCTGTTAATGGCGCTCATGTTTCAGTTCGGTGTCGAGCGGCGCGCTAATGAAATCGGCGCCCTGCTGGCGGTTGGGTTCACCCAAAAGTTGGTTCGTCGCCTTTTGTTGCTCGAGGGGGCCGCCTTAGCCTTCGTTGGCGGCATACTCGGGCTCATCGGCGGCATCTGGTATGCAAAGGCAATGCTCTATGGCCTTTCGACGATTTGGCGCAGCGCGATCGGCACGGCCGGCCTTAGCTATTCAGCGACTCCGCAGACACTTTTCGTTGGAGCCGCGGCCAGCATGATCGTTGCACTGCTGACGATCTGGATTGCCTTGCGGCGGCAAGCTCGGCAACCGGCTCCTGAATTGCTCGCGGAGGGCGCCGGCCTTGGGGCTAAGCCTTTCGCGGGCAAGCCCGCCAAAGTCAGTCGCGGTCTTTGGATCGGCGCTGCGACGGGAATCCTAGCCATGTTGATTCTCGGATCGGCCAGTTTCATCGGTCTGGAAGCGGGTGGCTTCTTCGGAGCCGGCGCCCTGCTGCTTGCGTCTGGTCTCGGATTTCTCGCCGCGTTCCTGTCTTCGTTCTCTTCTTCCACGGATGTTTCTAATCTGCGTCTTTTCAGCATGGGACTTCGCAACTCGGCCCGACGTCGCAACCGCAGCCTGGCGACGCTCGGTTTGCTCGCTTGCGGCAGTTTCCTAATTATGTCGATTGGCGTCTTCCGTCTCGACGCGGATGCTGACGCGACGAAGCGCTCTTCTGGAACAGGCGGATTTGCGTTAGTCGGCGAAACGTCCGCACCGATCAATCACGATTTGAACAGCGACAAGGATCGCCTCTTTCTTGGATTGGATGATCCGGTTTTGAAAACAGTTGATGTTGTTCCGTTGCGTGTTCGCGAGGGTGACGACGCTAGTTGTCTGAACTTGAACCGCGCGCAAAAACCGAGGCTGATCGGGGTGCAGCCTGAACTCTTGGACAAACGTTCCGCCTTTACCTTTGCCAAAGTCGCATCGGGGATGCCAAACGAACATCCTTGGCTTCTCTTGAAACGCAGCGCAAGCCAAGATGAAGTTCCTGCCATTGGGGACCAAGCCTCGATTCAATGGGCGCTCGGCAAGAAAGTAGGCGACATATTGGAATACATGGACGAGCGCGGTCAAGTGATGAAGGTCCGCCTCGTGGCCTCTGTGGCGAACTCGATTCTGCAAGGCAACTTGTTAATTGACGAAGAGGCGTTCAAGGAACGTTTCCCTACTGAGGCTGGGTACCGAATGTTTTTGATCGATGCTCCGTCCAACCATTCTGAAATCGCGGCTGCGCTGTCGCGGGGTTTGCAGGATTCCGGGATGGAACTGGTCTCGTCGGTGCAACGGCTCGCCGCATTCAACGCTGTGCAAAATACCTATTTGAATACGTTTCAGGTGCTCGGCGGCCTTGGCTTGCTTCTGGGAAGCGTCGGCCTTGGGGTCGTGGTACTGCGCAATGTGCTTGAACGGCGCGGTGAGCTCGGACTTCTGCTGGCGGTAGGGTTTCGACCGCGTTCGTTGAAATGGCTGGTGCTAAGTGAGCATGGTGCGTTGTTGGTTTTGGGCCTGGGAGTCGGGGTCGGAGCAGCCTTAGTCGCCGTTTTGCCGGCGTTGCTTTCGCCGCGCGGGCAATTGCCTTACGTTTCCCTGGCCGCTACTTTGGGCGCTGTCTTGGTCAGCGGCGCGCTTTGGACTTGGCTGGCCACTTGGCTCGCTTTACGAGGTAGATTGCTGGACGCATTGCGGAACGACTAAAGTCCGCGTCATTTGAACTATGAGACGATTACTTTTTATGCTGGCGGCAGGATTCGGATGGATGACTGCCGGAACGGCCGAGCTGGTTCGCGCGGCCGAGCGCGTTTACGAAAATGATTTTCAGAAGCTGGCCGTTGGGCCCGCGCCAGAAGAATTTCTCGTTTTAGAGGGCGACTTCACGGTCAAGCAGGACGGGGACAACAAATTCCTTGAACTCCCTGGTGCGCCATTGGACACGTTCGGTGTTTTGTTTGGTCCCACAGAAAAGGAAGGCTTAGCCGTTGCGGCGCAAATATTTGGCACGGGCAAAGGCCGACGGTTTCCGACATTCGCCGTCGGTCTGAGTGGAGGCGGCGGTTACAAATTGCAGGTGAGTCCAGCCAAAAAGCTCGTTGAAATTTATCGTGGTGATGCCGTCAAGACCACAGTGCCATTCGAATGGGAATCAGGAAAATGGACGCTCCTCAAGCTCCAAGTGGAGAAGCTGAAATCGGGCGCCTGGAAGGTCTCGGGCAAGGTATGGAACGCGGGCCAATCTGAACCGGCGAACCCTACCATTGTATTCGAAGACAAAGAGGAACCGCTCTCCGGCCGAGCATCTATATGGGGAAGTCCCTATTCAGGAACGCCGTTGCGCTTCGATGATTTAGTTGTGTCACGAGCTGGTTCAAAACCCTGAACCGCTTGGATCACGGCGGTCGTTGCATAGCCAATTGCTCGCCCAAACGTTCCGCAACTCGCCCCAAGTCTTCATCCCGACCCAATTTGATCCAGCGCAATGGCAATTGATGTTTGAACCAAGTCATCTGGCGCTTGGCAAATTGCCGGGTACGTTGCTTAACCAAGGCAATTGTCTGCTCCAATGATTGTTCTCCTTGCAAGTAATCTACTACCTGGCGGTAACCAATGGACTGCATCGCAGTCGGGTTGGAAGGCAAACCGTTCTGTAAGAGGCGTTCCGTTTCGGCCACTAAGCCGTTCTCAAACATCCTCTCGACCCGCTCGTCAATGCGCCGCCGCAGGTCCTCCCGGTCTCGCTCGAAACCAAAAGCAAACTTGACCTCGCAGCTCTCCAGTCGTGCCGCTTCGGCCTTTTCCCAATCTGCTCGCTGCTCGGAAAAGGTCCGTCCCGTGATCCGAATTACTTCCAGCGCCCGCACGACGCGTCGCCGATTATAGCGGTCGATCCGTGCGAACATTTTCGGATCGCGCATTTCCAACTCGCGCAGGAGTTCTGGCAAAGATTTGCTCTCCAACTGTTGTCGAATTTCCGCTTGCGTTCCGGGCGCATTGCCTAAACCCGCTTCGAGCACCTTGAAATAAAGGCCCGTCCCGCCACAGTATATTGGCGCCTTATTCCGTTGCTCGATCAACTTCCGCGCTTGGGCGGCCAACCTGAGAAACCTCGCCGCATCAAAAGTCTCGGTCAGTTCACTGACATCAATCAAATGGTGTGGAATTGCGCTCCGTTCCGCGAGCGTTGGTTTAGCCGTGCCGATGTCCAAACCACGGTAAACTTGCATCGAATCGACCGAGATGATTTCCGAGCTGATGATTGTCGCGAGATGACTGGCGATTTCTGATTTGCCGACTGCCGTGGGACCGGCCAGCCAAATTGGCTGAAGCTTGCTCATTGGTCCGAAACTCCGCGCCCCTGGTCAGCTCATTGGCGCCGTTGACGTCCGTTCAGTCCCTCTGAGTTGCTCCGAACGCCAGGATAAGATGAATAAGAGCCCGACTCCGACACAGATCGCGCTATCAGCAATATTGAAAGCTGGGAACCCAATTTCCCCGCCGCTGCGGCGGGTCAGATGAAAATAGATGAAATCGATGACGTGCCGGCGGTCGGGATGCAGCCGATCGACCAGATTGCCCGCGATTCCTCCGAAAAGGAGTCCCAACGCGACGTGGCCCCATATCGTTCCTGAATCAAAGTGATGACGGCTGATAAACAGCACCAGCAACGCCAGCAATGACACTATCGCCAGGAGATCGTTGTGATCTCGAAACAGGCTCCAAGCTGCACCCGTGTTACCCCAGTGGACGAACTTGAAAAAACCCTTTATCACCACGCGCTCCTGGGCATAACCGAGATAGCTCAGCACAAGCAGCTTCGTCAATTGATCGAAGAAGAGAATAGCCAGACTGACCAGAGCGATTCGTCTATTCACCGATAGCTTCATTGGGTATTAGGGCTAAACAAAGCGCTTGGCTTGGTCGGTAATCTGTTGTTGCGCTCCGATATTGAGCCTTCGTTGGCCACTGGACTGAGTTACGGAACGCTATCCCCGGCGGGCGAAGCGTATTTTAGCTCATGCGCATCGGCATCAGCACATAGAGGAATGGCCCGTTGATCTTCAGGACCCCTGGGCTTAACTCGTCGATCAACTCGATATAAACCTCGTCATTCTCCAGAGCCTTCAGCGGGTCCATCAAATATCCTGGGTTGAAGGCGATGGCCAGATCTTGTCCCTTGTAATTGATCGCTATGCTTTCGCGCGCTTCTCCTACGTCGGGCGTATTCGCCGTTATGGCCAAGTTATTCTTCGAGAAGGTCAGTTTCACCGAATTCGACTTTTCACTCGTCATTATTTCCGCGCGCCGCAGGGCATGAAGCAATTCTTCCCTGGCTAGCGCGATGCGTTCCTTTGTTTCGCTTGGTATGACCTGCCGGTAATTGGGATAATTGCCCTCCACTAATTTGGACACTATCAAGACGCGGAACCCTGCGTCATCCTGAAGATTAAGTGCCACCTGATTTTCTGTGGACTTTATCTCGACCTCGCCTTTTGGCTGCAGCAGCCGATTCAGTTCATTTATAGCCTTGGTCGGCACTATGAATTCAGCCTGGCCATCGGCTGGAACTTCCACCTCTTCGTCGGCCATCGCCATCCTTCGCCCGTCCGTCGCCACCATCGTCATTTTGTGCTCCTTCAAGCTGACAAAGATGCCATTTAGAACGAACCTTGTTTCATCGGTCGAGATGGCAAATGACGTCTTGCGCAACATTCCTCGCAGCTTCTCTTGCGGAACCACGATTCTCCTTTTCTCCGCAAACTTCGGCAGGGGCGGAAATTCCTCCGCCGCCAAGCCATGAATCTTGTAGTAAGACGACCCCGACCTGAGTGAACAAAAGTTCTTTTCGTCCACTTCCATTTCGATTTCCAAAGTCGCCAGTTCTCGGACGATCCCAAACAGCCTCTTGACCGGCAACGTCGTGGCCCCTGGTGTGCTCACGCTTGCTTCCACCGAACAGGTAATCGTTACATCCAAATCCGTTGCCGTTAGTTCGAGTCGGTTGCCCTCAGCTCGGAGCAAAACATTCGATAGTATCGGCAGCGTCGTCCGCGAACTGACAATATTCTGAACGGCTTGCAAACCGCTGATCATTTGCTCTTTGCTGATCGTGAGTTTCATGGCGTGCTTAATACTAAGCTCTTTGGATTAAAGAACCACTCTTATTATGGGTTGTGAATAGAGTAAACAACACAGGGTGTCAAGGTTGGCCCAAGGAGTTACGAAGAAACAGAAGCCATGAGAAAGAGGGAATAACGGAGTCGGAAAAAAGCGAAAGGCCAAGTTGTAGAAAAAATTCCCAAATGGCTAACAGATTATTCGTAATTACTAAACCAGAGGATAAACATGGCTTCAAACGGTCGTGAGAATGAGGTAAAGCCAATGGCCGAGAAGAGCCAAAGCAAGAAAGAGCGAAAGACGCTAGGGAGTGAACCAGGAACGGAAGCGAAACGGAAAAACCGAAAAAAGAGAAACACGAAAAAGCCAAGCAGCAAACCAAAGACAGATAGCAACGCAGCAAAGAAAAACCAAAAGCCAAGCAAAGAGAAAAAGTGAAACGCCCGCCAAAGCTAGGGCGAAATAAGGACCGATTTCCGTCGGCATCCGCCCAGAGACGATCCAGAACCTGATAAACCAGATAGCCCAGACAGTTGTGAAAGTGAATCCAATCAACGCAAGAACCATCTGAACCAGTCCAACAGACCGACCAAGAAGCCATGATCCGAGGCCTGGAAGGACCATAAGATTAGCGGTCAGACAAGCCCAAGCCGTGGGGCGATCAAGAGTTTTGCTCTGGCGGAGGGTTAAAAATATCTTCGTAGGCATAGACGACCGCTCCGGTCCCCAGCGGTAAGGCGACAAAGAACCCGACTCCCAAAGCCAAAACGCCGCCAATCAGGATAAGCAAGGTCAAAAGAAATAGGGCTAAGATTGTCCAGAAATTCCGCGTCACGACTTGACGGCTCAATTCCAGGGCAGGCCAAAAATCTATTCGCTTGTCCACGATTAGGATAGGGCTGAAGCCGAGCCACGCGACAATCAAGTAAAGGCCAGGGAAAATACAAAGGAGCAACCCGATGAAAATGAGAACGGAAGTAACAATGCCGGCCAGCGTCAATTGCAGAAAATTGATTTCAAACCCTGCAAAAGCATCGGCCAAATCAGCCGCTTGACCTCGAATCAACTTTAGGAATAACCAGTCGAGTCCGCCCCACAGCACAAGCCTGAGAACCGGGGAAGCTATCGTTCCAACAACCGGAACTAATTCAAGAGCTATGTTGATGAGCAGGATCAAAGTCGAAGCTCCGACCAGGAGCCAGAAATGTTTCTTCAGCAGGTCCCAGCTCCGGGCGACGCAACTAGTAATGTCTAACCGCTGCGCGCGAGCGTAGTAAACGTCGAGCGATGGTGTGGCGGCTAAGGCCAGTTGAGCTTTAGGAGGTGGTCGACTCGCCAAAGCCGAAGCCTGTGCTGCTAGCGCTTCCGCAAACTCTGGAAAACTCGACAGCGATTTCCAGTCGGTCATCCCTTCACCTTGCGCTTGACTCGCGCCGTTAGCGCGCCCTTCAGCGATCCATTGCCGAATTTGTTCGGCTGAGATAGGGCCATACTCGCGCTGGTCGCCGCCGATGAGTTTGTACATAGAAGTTAGCGGGCGAAATTAGGGAGGTTCCGCATCAGTTCGTCCAGAACGCCAGTGGCGAGTAAGATGGCGAAAATGATGAGCCCAATAATCGAAGTGACAATGCCAGTCACCGCTAAACCGGTTCCGCTGTAACGCTCAGGATTCCGCTTGATCTGGTATAGACCGATGCACGAAAAGATCAGCCCAAGTGGAGCCATCACGGGCGTGCAGCAAAAGAGACCAAAGAACCCCAAGATTGTGCCCGTTAACGCGAGGCCATTGGTTTTGCGAATCGATCCCGCTGATGCCACAGGCGCCGCCGACGGAAAGCCCAAGGGCGGAGGCACTGGAGAACCAACGAGAGGCGCAAATTCCGTAAAAGTGGAAAGTGGTTTCCATGGTCCATCCTCGAAGCGGGCAAGTGTTTGGGCGTTGGCGCGACCTTCGGAAATCCATTGGCGGACTTGGTCGGCGGAGATAGGACCGTATTCCTTTTGATCAGCCCCAACGATCTTGTACATTAGCGGCAGTCTGGGAAAAACCGGTTGGGCCGTCAAGCACCGCGAGAGGAGAATCGAGGAGAATCAGGAGAATGACAAAATCATGTTGGGACAAAATCATGGACCCGGATGGACCCGATAGCAAGCGTGCCCCGACCAACCGTAGGGCCTCCGTATGATTTTGTCACTTCGGACCGCGGTGGCCGTTTAACCCGAGAGGCAAGGCAAAGTGATGGAGATCTTCTGCGCCGCTACCCGACCAACGCCTTTAACTTAGCGGCTGCGCGGCCGCTGTCGATCACGTCCCCAGCCATATCCCATCCTTCCAGAAGCGACCGACATCGCCCGGCCACAAACAACGCAGCTGCGCTATTGAGCAAGACGGCGTCGCGCTTGGGACCGCGATCCTTGCCGAGCAACAAAGACCGCACGATCTCGGCATTCGCCTCGCGGTCGCCACCTTGCAAATCGGAGAGCGAGGCGCGTTGCAAAGGGAACTCAGAAGGTGATGTCACTGACTTTGAGAATCCACGATCATGGTAGAACTCCGCGACCGTATTTTCGCCAAGAATAGAAAGCTCATCGAGCATCGCGTCGCCGACTCGGCCACTGACGACCATGCCGCGCCGGACGCCCAATGCCTGAAGCACTCTGGCGACTGGTTCGCATAACTTAGCTTGCGGCACGCCGATAAGCTGAACTGAAGGCCGCGCCGGATTCAAGAGCGGCCCAAGGAAATTGAAGATGGTTCGTTGACCTCGCTCGGCGCAGAGCTTCCGGGCCGGCCCAATGTGCTTGAAGGCTGGATGATACTTTAGGGCGAAGAAAAACGCGAAGTGATGATTGCGCAGGGACGCAGCGGCTTCGGCCGGACTAAGGTCGATCGGAATGCCGAGCGCTTCCAGCGCGTCGGCACTGCCAGATTGGGAGGTAATGGCGCGGTTGCCGTGTTTGGCAACGGTCACTCCCGAGGCCGCCAATATAAGCGCTACAGTGGTAGAAATATTGAACGTATTCAGCCGGTCACCACCAGTGCCGCAAACATCGAGAATGTCGCGCTGGCGAGTCTCCGCGTCGAGCGGCACAGGAATCGATTTTTCACGCAGGTTACACGCGAAAGCAGCAATTTCGTCCGCCGTCTCGCCTTTGTGTGCGAGCGCGGTGAGGAACTCCGCTTTGACCTGTACGGGAACTGCCTCCTCAGTCAAAGCAGAGACGGCCAAAGTAACCTGAGCTTCCGACAACGCAGAGCCACTTTTGAGATGAGAGGTCAATTCGTTCAACACGCGTGAAACGTAGGGAGCGTGTCCAAAAGAGCAAAGGAGAAATTTGAGTCGGAATACAACAAACTGAGATGCGCGCGTCCTCTCTATCGCGGGAGATGAATCCCCTCAACCCCAACGGGGTTGCATCCCGCGCCGTCGTCGTGTTGCTGCAACGCTTTTCAGGGTTGTCCACGTTTGTGGCGCTCCTTACCCAGGATACGCTGGCGCGGCCAACCCTGGGCTGACTGAGGCAATCCCTTTGGGATTATCGCCAACGGCAATGCCGCGGTGAATTTGTTTGCAAGAAACTGAGACGCGTCCGATAGCAGAGGACAGTGCTTTCGGTATTCATCGTGTCACGCTATTAGTTCTTATCGATGAGCATGCGAGCCCGAGTTTTGTCGACGGAGACGCCAGCTTTGTTTGCAGAAGCCGTTCGACAAGCGGCGGCTCTGTTGCGAAGCGGCGGCGTGATCGGGATCCCCACAGAGACAGTGTACGGCCTGGCAGCAAACGCGTTCGACAGCGAGGCAGTGGCGCGTATCTTCACCATAAAGGGACGGCCGGGGAGCAATCCAGTGATCGTTCACGTGGCTGGCCGGACAATGGCCCAACGCTGCGTGAAGGCTTGGCCGGAAGTCGCACAAAAGATGGCGGCCGCTTTTTGGCCCGGGCCGCTAACGATAGTCCTCCCGCGATCGAATGTTATACCCGACATCGTGACTGCGGGCGGCGCAACAGTCGGCATTCGTTGGCCGAGTCACCCTTTTGTGCAAGCGCTCATTCAAGCCTGCGATTTCCCTCTCGCCGCCCCGAGCGCAAATCGTTCCGGCGAGTTGTCGCCGACGACGGCGGAGCACGTGCAAAAAAGTTTGGGCAATCAGATTCCGTTGATTGTGGACGGTGGCGCGTCGCAGATCGGGATCGAATCGACTGTGATTGACTTGAGTGAATCGCCTCCGAGATTGCTGCGTCCGGGAATGATTCATGCGGAATCGCTGGTCGCGATCACGGGTGATTTGCAAACGAACGACAACGCGCACAGTGGAATCCTGCGCAGCCCCGGCCTGTTGTTGAAGCATTATTCGCCGAAAGCCAGATTGGTCGTTTGGCAATGGTTCGAGGAAGCTGAATTGCTATCTCGGCTTTCGGCGCTCGAACCGGCCGGGGCGCGGGCGCAAATCATCGCGCATTCGGTGATCCCGACAACCTTGGACGCCAGCCGCGTGAGCGTGATTCCGCGCGACGCCGAGGCCTTCGCACGAGCTTTGTATGCCGAGTTGCACCGTTGTGATGAGGCCGGCGCGAGTCTGATTGTTGTGGAAGCGGTGCCGGAAACACCCGAATGGCAAGCCATCGCCGATCGGCTCAGTCGGGCCTCGCAAGTGTGAAAAGTTTTCGTGAGGGGTTGCGATTAAGACTGTCGGCCAGGGAGCGCAGCGTAAACGCGCAAACGCAGCGCTGAAATTTGGATAGACACAACCCTTTCAGGGTTGATGAATTAGTTGGTTGCAAACCCAGGGTAGCGCGTATCGCGCAACCCTGGGCTGAATGATTGCAATCCCGTTGGGATTGCCCGGGCGAAATGTCCATGACCGACCGTTCTAATCGGACGCTTTTGAGCCGTTTTCACGTTTTCACGTTGACGGACTACAAGGCCGGGAATTTACTCGCAACCTCTGGATCCCTCAGGCTCAAGCGAAACGAGAGTGAAAACTGTGGTCGGACCACCTGACATCCATTATTTGTCGGCGGCGATGGGCTGGATAGAACTCGGCAATTGCGGCGAAGCAAAACTGGAGCTCAGCAAGGTCAGCCCGGCGCTGGCCGAACATCCAGACGTTCTCGAGGTCCGCTGGATGATTTTGAGCACGGAGCGCAATTGGACGGCTGCATTGGACGTGGCGCAGACGATGGTCCGGATCGATCCGGATCGGCCGTACGGCTGGTTGCACCAGGCCTATGCGCTGCGAAGAATTCCGAACGGCAGTGTTCAAGCAGCCTGGGAAGCACTGCATCCGACAGCCGATCGTTTTCCTGGTGAACCGACCATACCGTATAATCTGGCATGTTACGCCTGTCAGATGGGTCAACCAGACGAAGCTCGTCAATGGCTGCTCCGCGCATGCCGAGCGGGCGAAAAGCAAAAAGTTAAAGAGATGGCTTTGGCGGACACCGACCTGGAAACGCTTTGGCGTGAAATCCAGGAATGGTAGTATAGCCTAGCCTGGGCGAGCCTAACCTGATGAGTTTCCAACCCGTTCAAGTCGAAACCGGCCTCACGTATTTACGCAACGCCGATTCGATCCTCGCCACAGTGATCGATCGAGTTGGCCCATTTACGTTGCGCGTGCATCGGAACCGATTCGGATCATTGGTGCGGTCAATTATTTCACAACAGATTTCCGGAAGCGCGGCGCGCTCGATTGGTCTCCGCTTGGAACGATTGCTGGCGCCGGAAAGGATCACACCGGAAACTTTGAGCCGGTTGAATCCGCGGCAGCTTCGTCAGGCCGGTGTTTCGCCGCAAAAGAGCGGTTATCTGCTCGACCTTGCCAACAAGGTGCTGAACGGCGAGGTCACGCTGAAAGGGTTGTCCCGCCGCACCGACGAAGAAATCGTTCGAGATTTAGTGCAAGTGAAAGGAATTGGTGTTTGGACTGCCCAGATGTTTCTGATCTTCTCACTCGCACGAATGGATGTGTTTCCGCATGAGGATCTCGGGATTCGCGTCGCCTTGCGCAATCTTTATCGGTTGAAAGATTTGCCGGACAAAACGGTGAGCTATCGCATCGCCAATCGGTGGCGGCCCTATGCTACGCTGGCGAGTTGGTACTGTTGGCGCAGTCTTGATTAGGCTAAGCGGGTGACGCCAGAAGCCGGAAGCTAATAGGCCGGTCAAGAACGAGCCATCGCCTCGTTTTGGTCGAGGAAGCCAATGATTTACCTAATCATAATATAGCCAGCAGTTCTCACTGTGTGACCGCCGACCGCCGAGTCCGCGAGCGAAACCATCGAAACAAACGCAAAACGCACGGACTCGGCGGTCCGCCACTACCCTGCCCTTGACCTTGAATCAAGCACTGTGAGCGTGATTCTCACTCCTGATCCTGATCTTGATCTTGCTCATCAAAAGGCTGGCACCAACGTCGTAAACGTCTAATAGCTCTCTTACGGACGCCCGGACAGTAACTTTTCCCACAACGTTTCGTTGAGCAGCGTTTTGGGAAGAAAATCCTTGTCGGTCCGGGTGCTCGTCTGGATTTGGGGATTGAGCGGAAAAGTCATGGTAAAAGTGGTGCCTTCACTTTCGTCACTTTTGACCTTAATGGTCCCGCCGTGGTGATAGACCCAAAAATAACAGATCATCAGATTGATTCCGAATTCTTGAGGATCATCGATCCGGACAAAGAAAGGATCGAACACAGAGCGAAGAGCGGCTTGGGGCAATCCCGGACCATTATCGGAGAGTTCGAATTGCATCTGCGGCTCGGAACGGCTTGAGCCGGGCAAAGCAGAGGCGCGGAGTGAAATTTTTCGGCCGGGCGGAAGGCTAAGGCATTCATCCATGAAGAGCAGCTCGAAGAGGCGATAGAATTTGCGTTGATCGACCGTGAGCGGCGGAAGCGTTTAGGGCACGTGATTTTCGACGATGATTTTTTTCATCGAACCGCGGTTTCAGTTTAGTCAGAACGTCCGAGAGCAGATCGCGTAATTTAACCTTGTCGGCAAACAACGAAGGTTTGTCAGAAGCGACTCCGAGAAGCACTCCGAGCAATCCGAACAGAAGCAAGACCGCGCAATCCTGCTGATTAAGAACGTCCGGAAATGTCCGCCCTCACCGCCATAGATGTACCAATCGAGCACAACCCCCGAGGGAATGGCCGCGATGGCAATGAGGCATAACGTTCTGGTCCGGCGCAACCAAAGGTCAGAAATAAACGAACTATATTCCTTCCGCAGGGCGGCATCGGCTATGTTAGCGGTCTCGGCCATAACTTGGCTCAGTTGTTCTTCCGGATGTTCAGGAAAATATTAACGCCCGTTTGGTCCGCGATGACTTCCTTTTCACCGTCGGGCGTCCCCAAATTCTCCAGCTCTCGTTCGGTCCGGTGGATGACGTTCCATTCGAGCAAGTATTCCATCAAGTGACGTTGAGGATTGCTCGGGTGAATATTGGTGACGCAGAGAAGGCCGCCCGGCGTGAGCCAGTCATAAAAGAGGGCGATCAAACGTCGGCACACCGAATCGGTCAAATAATCGAACAGGCCGGCGCAATAAACGAGATCGTACCGCTTTTGGCCGAGATTCTTCAAACCTTTGGCGACGTTGATCGATTCGCGGAGGAGTTCGTCGATAGATTTCGCGACGAACTCGAGTTCAATTTTCGAGCCGGAGAGTTGTTTTTGCTCGACCGCTCGAGCGCGTGCAAATTCCAAAGCTTCTTTGCTGAAATCCATCAACGTCATGCGGCAGAGATCCAAGGTTGGCGACGAGACAATAACATCTCTGACCTCTTTCGCCGGACCGCAGCCTATGTTCAGGACTTCCAGAGAACGGCTGTTGGCTTGGGCACGCGCGGATTCCTGTTCGAGCAACTGCTTGAGAATGGAGATACGATTCCCATGAGCTTCGGCCGGGGCCGCTTCCAGGAGTAACTTGTTAACCGTTTTGGCAAAAAGTGTCCGTCCTTCGTAAGGACGCTCGAGAAGCATATTAATCATCTCGTAATCACCAGCGTAACCGAGAGGCTTGGTGAAGGTCCGATGAACGAAACGCGAACAGAGCGTCAGCGGATGGACGTCGCGACGGATATACGCCTTGTGGATGCTGGCTTGTTCCGGTGGAATTCTGCCCGCCAAAACTTCCAATGTTTCCAGAAATTCACCGGCAACAGGGCGGAGCGGTTCAACGACGCTTTCGACTATCTCGAGATGGAGTTGCTCGGCATTTTGGGGCGCAGATTGAACGACGGAAATCTCCATTTGCTTCAACCACAAACTGAGTTCGGAAAGAAACCCTTGGAAGTCGCTGGTCAGGATTTTGAATTCGGGAAGAATTTCATTGTGCCTTCGCAAATCGGAGACAAAGCGTTTGACTTCCCCGCGGACCAACTCCTTGTCCATCATGATGGAAAGGACATCGATGGCATTCCAGGCATCGACGAGCGTGACTTCGCAGACGAGCATGATCCCGGTGTTGACCAAGCTGCTGACGACGCCGCGGCCGGCGTAGAGCGTACGCTCGCCCAGCACGATTCGGAAATCATTCAGGACCTCGCTGAGTTGCAGAATGCTGAACGGATTGTAAACCTCGAAAATGGCGTTCTGATTGCTGAAGTGCATCAAAGATCCGCGGACGGGAGTTCCCTGGCTGTTCCGGCATATAATGAAGCTGTCCTTCTCCCCTTCTAACCCTGGCGCAATCCTATTTTCCATTTTCGATTTCTTTACGACTCAGACTGACAGAATCCAAAATGTGAACCCATGCCACAACGCTGAGGTGCAATTGCTGGGCGATTTCACCGGTGCTCTTCCATTGGCCGATAAGCCTGAAAACCTCCAGCTCGCGTTCACTCAAGCTGGTCAAGGAAGGCGTAGGGCCCGAGCCTTTGCCGCGCAAGTGCTCTTGCAGGAGACGCGCGGAAAGCCGCTCGCTCAGATAGATCTCTCCTGCTAGGACGCGGTGAATAGCCGTTACAACGGCGGCCACGCCTTGGCTTGTCATGACATATCCCGAAGCGCCGGCCCGGAGCGCAAGTCTTCCGTAAACAGACTCATTCTGCATGCTCAGAACGATCACAGGAAGTTGCGGATGAGCGGCGCGAAGATTTCGGGTCAAATCGATCCCACTCGTCTCCTCGAGGCCAATGTCCACGATCACGAGATCGGGCTTCGCTGCAGGAATATCTTTCAACGCTTTCGCGGCGCTGTCCGCCTCGCCGCAAACATCGAGATCCTCCTCGCGACCGATGCAATTCTTCAAGCCGAAGCGGATAATTTCGTGGTCGTCCACGATAAAAATCTTCGCTTTCTTTCTTAGCCGCTTCACAGGGTCGTTCGCGTCGCATCATGCGGAAATGGCGCCTCCGAACCAAATGATTAAGACGATCACTTTTCTGCCCTATTCGGCTCTTGGGCGATCTCTCGACGGCGTTATATGTCGGCTAGCACAATTGTGAGTAGCACAGCGTTGACGCTGCAGAAACGTTCGCAGAGTCGAAACGTTCGTGAAGAATCTCGAGTCGTACGGCGATTTCACGCTTCTGCAGCGTAAACGCTGCGCTCCTGTCCTCTGTACGAGGATTCTATTGCCATGGCTTCCCGTAGCACCGGGGGTTCCCTGGGGCCAAGATTCGCAGACGGCCCGGATTCTCACGCCTTTCCGGTTGCCCCAATCTAACCGCAACTGAAAAGCGCCGCGTTAGTGGCGAAAACCGTGTGGCAGAAGTGAATCGAATATGGGAAGTCCTTTTGACGTGTCGGCCTTGGCCCCAATTAGTGGTGGCGCAGTTTCATCCGGAACACTCGTCCAGGCGTTACGACAGAGCCTTGAGCAAGCACGAAGTTTGTCAGCATCATCGCGCGCCGAAACGGGTGCCCCGCACGCATTGGACTCCGCCAACGCGCATAGCGTGCCGCCTGTCGCTTTCGAAACCGTCCGGCCCAACGCGAGCGTAACCGCGGATGGACTGAAAAAGTTCGCGGAACGAGAGGAAAGAAATCGTGTCGGAATCGAGGCCAACCTTGAATCACTGGGGGCCTAAGTGTCGAACCTTCAAGACCAACGGTCATTTCTGGCAAAGTTTGCTTCGCGAGCCGGGCAATCATAGCAAATCCGCAGCGCGTCTTTCTTATCTCCACCACTCCGATATCGAGAAGTTACAGGGCAATTCCAACGGAGCGCCGTCGCTGTGCGATTTCTGCCAGCAGCTTCGGCAATAGTCTACACGCGAACACCAGTCAGTTTGGTCAGTTTGTTATTTATCCATTGCTTTCCTTCAGCCGACGCGGTCTAAGATTTGGCGGATGGTTGTCTTATGACTGGCCGGCAGTTGATTCTGATTCTGAGCGATATTCATTACGCGTCGAAAGCGGAGAAGCAAAGGGGTTGGCGTGAGGCCGATTTCATCGATAATCCGTTGTTGCGGTTTGGCGTGAAAGCGTATCGTCACCTGATCTGGCGCAAAGACCCATTTGCTCACAATTACTTGCTGGACCGTTTCCTGGAGAGAACTGGCGGCGCCGATTACGTGTTAGCGAACGGCGATTACTCGTGCGACACAGCATTCATCGGCTTAAGCGACGACGCTTCGTATGAAAGCGCGCGCGAATGCGTAACCAAACTTCGGCAAAAGGCCGGAGCGAAACTTCATTTGACGATTGGAGATCACGAGCTGGGAAAGACGAGTCTCTTTGGTGGGCAAGGAGGAATGCGATTGGCGAGTTGGTGGCGAACCCGCCAGCAGCTGGGGCTTTCGGACTTTTGGACGCTTGAAGTGGGCTGGTACGTCCTGGTAGGAGTGACGTCGTCGCTGCTTGCCCTGCCAGTGTACGCACCGGAAACGCTGGCTGAAGAACGAGAAGAATGGCGGCAATTGCGCAGCGGGCATATCGATCAGCTCGATAAGACGTTCGCTCATCTCAAACCGAAACAGAAAGTTGTGTTGTTTTGCCACGATCCGACAGCCCTGCCGTTTCTTTTGCGCATTCAGAATGTTAGCTCAAGGGTGGACCGGATTCAGGCGACGGTTATTGGCCACCTTCATTCTGAATTTTTCATGCTGAACAGCCGCATCCTTTCTGGAATGCCGACCGTTCATTTTCTCGGAACTTCCATTCGGCGGATGAGTGCGGCGCTGCGGGAAGCGCGTTGCTGGAAGCAGTTTCACGTGCGTCTCTGTCCAGCCCTGGCGGGCATTCAATTGCTGAAAGATGGAGGCTACTTAACTTTGGAACTCGACCGCGACGCCGCTCAACCTCCTCAAATTTGTCGCCACCGGCTGGCTTGGGACATGTAATAATGCCTCCCATTTCGGATTCGAGGATTGAGGCGCGCCGCAAAAGTTGAACGTTTCAGTAATTTGGTTCAACGTTCAGGCGGTTGATGCAGCCACTGGCGAACGGCTTGGCAAATGCGCTCCGGTTTTTCGCGAATCAGTTGTTTCAGGACTTCGATTGTTATCCGTTCGGGCGCCGGCCGGTTTAGACCAAAATCCATGATCAGTTTTGATTTCGCCTTTTCCAATGAATCAGGACCGTCGAGATCGCCGAAATCACCGAAATCGATCTCTGGCGGAATTTGATTCGCAGGCTTCATTAGGTCGATGGAGCTGTCCAGTTTTGGAACTGTTGCCTGGACAGAGTGTCTATTTTCGGGACGAAATGGCAAACTGAAACCAAACCAATTTTGCAGTGCGGCGGCAGCCGAAGGATGGAAATTGCACCTCAATCGTGCAACGCATTAACAGCAATCGAGAGAGGGCTAAAGTCGGATCGACCGAAAGAAGAGTGAAATGGCGGGAGTGGCGGGGCTCGAACCCGTAACCTCTGCCGTGACAGGGCAGCGCTCTAACCAATTGAGCTACACCCCCGCAAGGGGAGAGGGAAACTAAGAGAACACTTTAAGCAAGTCAACGGCGAAGTCACGGAATCTAAAAAACGAAAAAAAACGATTCGGGCAGCAGACGCCAAGGAGGTGGGGGTGGGGAACCCCGCTGAAGAAACGTACCGCTACCCGAATCAAAAGCTCTTTTCGAAATAAATTAAAACTCGCTTAAATTTTTTCAACCAAGTTATCCATGACGGAGAATTCGTACCGCCGGATAATAGCTTGAGTTCCTTTTTTGTGAAGTCTTATTTTTCGGTTTTTACCGACACGGCGGCACCGAAATTCACCGTTTTTCTCGAACTGTCGAGCAGAGAAGTTTGAAAACCGATATGACGCGATATGACCGAGCGAGTAACTTTGCTGCAACCTTTTGGCATATTCAGTGTCCTTGCCCTAGATAGATGCATAAGCCCAAGCCGGACCCGGTCACGAACGACATGATTGACGTTAGCCAATTTGAGACCTTTATGAAGGCGTACCAGAACATGGTATTCACAACGGCTATGCGTCTGGTCGCAAACCCGGCGGAGGCCGAAGATATTTCCCAGGAGGTGTTCCTCAAAGCGTATGAGCGGTACTAGGAATTGCGTGAAAGTCCGACGGTAGGAGGGTGGCTGAAGACGGTCGCAACCAACCTCTCGTTAAATCATCTGTCCCGCTACCGATCGCGCTGGCGCTTTTTTTCCGAGATGGTGTCTGCATCGGACGAGGATGAGTCGCCGGTCGAGATTCCTGCTCCGGATACCATGAATCGAAGTCTCGACGAAGCTGATTATCGCCGGATGCTGGAACGTGCGCTGCAAAAGTTGCCCGGCGCGCAACGTGTCCCGCTGGTCCTCTATCACTTTGAAGATTACAGTTACGAGGAGATCGCCGAGAAGCTCAAGGTTTCTTTGAGCAAAGTAAAAACCGATATCTTTCGCGCCCGCGAAACTCTTCGCCGAAAACTCAATCTTCAGACCGCAGCTGAAGACCCTTGGAGTGATTTCAAACCACAGCACGGGACTGCCTCGTCGAAAGCGTCTAAGCCGCCCGGTGACTGGCGCGTCACTCGCGAACTGCTGATGGCGTAACCCGAATTAAATCGCGTTATGGAAAACGATTATAATCAACAATTGGAAAAATCGATCCAGTTCGAACTGGAAAAGTTGCCGGACCTGCCGGCCCCGGAGACATTGATTCCGCGCGTGCTCGCGGCGCTGGAGGCCAGAGCGCGCGCGCCGATTTGGGAAAGGTCGTGGTGGAATTGGCCGCGGCGCCTGCAGGCTGTTTCTGCGGCGCTGGCCATTACGTTGGTCGGCGCCATTTTGTATGGAGGCCACTTGCTTTCAGGCCGGCTGGCCGTGAACGCGGGCCAGCAAAGCGTCGCCGATTGGTGGCTCGGTTTTGCCTGGGTTGCCGAAGTGCTCGGCACATTAGGATACGCTCTCCTGATTGTTGGGCGTTCGATCGAACAGCATTGGTTCGTAGGAATTTCGGCACTGATCTTCATCATGTACCTGACTTGCATCGGAGTGGGCACCGTCTGTTTTCGAGTCGCGATCAGCAAACGCTAGCTTTGTGATGTGTGCAATGAATTGCAAGGCGCTCATTACGATCCTCTCGATGGCGGCGATCATTGCCAGCGGCTTTGACTGGGCAGTTCAGGCTCAACAACCTCCGCTGGCGCCCGAAACTGATCAGCCGCTCGAGATTGCGCCGGGCGAGCGAGGTGGCGCAGGGCGCAAGGAACGAGAGATTGCGCGCATCTTTCGAAGGGAAATCGTGGTATTCGGCCAGGACGTCACGCTCAAACAAAATGAAGTCTGCCGGGACATGATTGTCATTGGTGGCAATGCGATTGTCGAAGGAACTGTGCAGGGCGATCTCGTCGTCATTTTGGGTTCGGCATCGGTTTCCGGGAAAGTCGAAAGCGGAATGGTGGTGGTCATGGGAAGGGCGCATCTGAAGAACAACGCGGAGGTCGAGCGAGACGCCGTCGTAGTCGGCGGTAATCTAATTCTGGAACCGAACGCGGCACTTCATGGTGCTCGGAGGGAATTTGCCTTCGGGCCCAATTTGCCGAATCTGAGTTGGATGGCTGATTGGTTTCGCCAAGGATTTTTGTTGGCGAGGCCTTTCCCGCCGCTTGGATGGGTTTGGGCCGTCGCCGCCACGTTATTTGTCGTTTATCTGCTCATGGCGCTTGTTTTCGCGCGGCCTTTGGAAGCTTGCGTAACGGCGCTGGAGTCAAGGCCGGCGGGATCTTTTTTTGCGGGGGTTCTGACGTTAATCTTGTTGGGACCGCTGTTGTTTATTCTCGTCGTTTCGGTGGCCGGAATTTTGGCGGTGCCTGTGCTTGTGTTCGCGTTCCTAGCGGCTTTGTTCTTCGGAAAGCTGGCCGTGTATCGGATGACGGGTCAGCAACTGGGCAAACAATTGAATCTCGCGGGCCTGCAAAGTCCGGTTGTCGCTTTGCTCATTGGCATCGCCATCTTTTATTTCTTTTATACGGTGCCTGTGCTCGGTTTTTTGATTTGGGGAGTCGCAACCGTTTGGGGACTTGGAGCGGTGCTGATGGCGATCTCGGCCAGCTTCAGCCAAGAACGAGGGCCAGCTCCGTCCGAAACCACAACTGCGGCGGCTCTGGCTGGTCTGCCGCTGGTGCCGGTCTCCGAATCGGAAGCGCCGCCCGTTCTTGCGGGGGCAGCGGAAATCATCACGCTTCGAAGGGCTGGCTTTTGGATTCGGCTTTGGGCGACCTTGTTGGACTTAATCTTACTGGGAGCGGTCGGCATCGTCGTTGGGCCTTTTTTCCTGCTGATCTGGATAGCGTATCACGTGGCCATGTGGACTTGGAAAGGAACGACCATTGGCGGAATTGTCGCTGGAATCAAAGTTGTTCGCACAAGTGGACGACCAATCAATTTCGCGATCGCTCTGGTGCGAAGCTTGTCCAGTTTCTTCTCCGCCGCTGTTTTTTTCTTAGGCTTTGTTTGGGCGGGCTGGAATCGCGAAAAACAAGCTTGGCACGATAAGATCGCCGGAACCGTCGTTGTGAGGGTGCCTAAAGGAATGTCGTTGGTCTGATCGGTTGAGACAGTGCGACTTGCCCGACATACCGCGGGCCGAGAAACTCTTTCAACCGGCGTAACCTCGCATCAGCGTTAGCATCTCTTCAACCGCTGTGGTCAGCCCGACCGAAATCGAACGGCTGACAATACTGTGGCCGATGTTGAGTTCGACGAGATGAGGAACGCAATGCAGGCTAGGCAGGTTTTCGTAGTTCAATCCGTGGCCTGCGTTGACCCTGACCCCGAGCTGTTGAGCTTGCTTTGCCGCGGCGACGAGGCGGTCCAGTTCCGCAACGCGTTCGTGCGACTGGTGAAAGTGCTCGGCGAAAGCGCCGGTATGCAATTCGATAAATTGAGCGCCGACCTCGGCCGAAGCCTCGACTTGTCTTAAATCCGGAGCGATGAAAAGACTGACCTCAATCCCGGCATCGTTCAGCTTCTTGCGCGTGTCACTGAGCGGCTTCACTTGCCCAGCCACTTCTAAGCCTCCTTCAGTTGTGACCTCCTGCCTTCGTTCGGGAACGAGACAAACGATCTCGGGCTTGATCCTGATGGCCAGCGCCAAGATTTCTGGCGTATTGGCCATTTCCAAATTCAAGCGCGTCTTAATGATCTCGCGCAGTTTCCAGACATCGCGCTCCTGAATGTGCCGGCGATCCTCGCGCAAATGAACGGTGATCCCGTGTGCGCCGGCGCTTTCGCAAAGCCGCGCAGCCTCAACGGGGTCGGGCTCACCGTCCGATTTTCCGTGATAACGGGCTTCGCGCAGCGTAGCGACGTGATCGATATTGACGCCTAACTTAAGCATGAATCTGGTAGGACAGGGCGTCTCGCCTGTCCCGTTTTGGGTGTATGCAAATGCTGGACAGGCGGGACGCTTATCCTACGACGCTGGTTCGTGGTCAATGGCATGGCAGGTTGCATAACTTGCTACGGCGCGGGCGGGGCAGGTTTCGTCGAACGAGGGATCGGTTTAAAACCTAATCGAAAATTGGCAGCTGGAAAATTGGTGCTGTCCAGCCAGTAGGCCAGCGTCATTAATTCGGCTCCAGTAAAGCCAATGTGCGAATTGCGCACTAGGCTCAGTTCTTTGGGCGACGTCGCGGCGATCTCGGTGATCGTGTTCCCAAGCTTTGGAGCGACAGCCGCGAGCCAGCGACTGCTGATCGAGGTTGCATCGCGTTCTGGAACGGTGAGAAACAGTGACAGAAAAGGCATCAGGTTTGAAAATTGTTCGAGTCGATGCTGGGTGATCTCCCAGTCGTAGAACAGCAAGTTGGTGCGACTGGACAGCTGATCCAACAGGGCGGCTGGCGGCGGCGTGTTTGTCATCGTGACAAGCGGAAACACTCCTGCTTCAAGATGATCACCGCCCGGTTCAGGAGCTGGACGAATGTATGGCCGAATTACCGGTGGCAACCATCCCCAACTGACTTGAAGCTCGTTCGTGACGTACTCGATTCTGCCATAGCCATCTTCGAGCAAATTTGTATTCAAACGCGGCACCCACTCACTGATGAAATTCTGCAACGTATTCGTGACATTTGGGACAGGAAGGGCCGCCAAGATTTGATTCGGCAGGCGCGACGGATCGTGGGCCCAGAAATAAGCCTGGTTTGGCGGTGACTTTAATCCGAGCTCAGCGGTCAGTTTGTGGCGGCTCAGCCAGGGGCCGAAGCCTTGAATCGCGGAAAAAGCAATCAGGCTATTGGCCGGATCCGAAATGGTATTCGTCGGTATCCGCCACTTCTCGAGTGACCAACTCATAGTTTCGGAAAAAGTCAACCGTCCCTGAGCCCTCACGGTTGGCCCGCGTCCTTTGAGCGTTAGATCGAGTGACGGCAATGGCAGCGAAGGATCGAATGGCGCCCGCCCGAGGAGTCGAGGCAAATTGATCTCGGCCTTCAACCAATAATCTTGTGCGAGTGATATGGGACGCGAATGCGTTCGAATCTGCTGATAAATCGCGGCGTTCGTGGGAAACCCATGTTCTGATTCCGGTAGAGAGCCAAGAAGAAACCATGCATTAAGTGCGGTGAAGGAAACCCGGTTCGTTAATGCGGTGGATTTAGGATTCCACAGCGATGACAACTGCGACCAATTAGTCCGCCAGAGCGGTTCGCGTTCTTTGTCCAAGTGCACTGCGAGCGCCCACTCAAACGGCTGGATCGAACGGCCTCTCAATTCAAAGAACGATTCGCTGCGCAACAGATCGTCCAACATCGGACGAATCAGCGCCGGCACGTTGGGCATTGCCGCAGGCGCATTCGTGTCATGACTGAAGGATTGTGCCAGCCGGACCGACAGTTTATCGAGCGCTTGATCGCGCAATTCCGCAGTCACAGGAAGTTTCCAGACGTCCCAAAGTGTCGCGGCATTGGTGGTGGCGCCCAACTGATCGAAGCCGCCAAAGTGCAATCGGGCGAGCACTTCGGTTGGCTGGGACTGAGCTTCCGGGAATTGTCCGCGGCAGCCCAAACTCAGAGTAAGGGCCGACAGAGTGAACAATAGAATTCGCCTGTGAGATTTTCCTTTGGACGGCAGGCGCAACCTATGAATAAAGCATTTCATCATGGCGGTTCTTCTCCTTGCCAGAGAACAGCGGTTTTAGCAAACGATTTGAATTGATTTAACCGGATGGGCCTTGTTTCCTTCGGCACGTGAAGGGACGTTCCCCGTTGCTCAAATATTGGCTTCCGGCCATTGCTTGGATGGCGCTTATCTTCATTGCCTCGACCGATCTGATGTCGAGCGAACGAACCTCCCGCTTCCTCGCTCCCTTCCTGCGCTGGCTTAAACCTGACATTTCCGACCGGCGAATCAAGCAGGTGCAATTGGTCGTCCGAAAGGGCGCGCACGTGAGTGAATACGCGGTTCTCAGCATGCTTCTCCTGCGCGCGCTGCGGTCTTCACGGCAGGATCATCTAGCCGAGTGGCAATGGTCTTCGGCTGCGTGGGCGCTCTTGATCGCAGCGGCTTACGCTGTCACGGACGAATTTCATCAATACTTGACTGCATCGCGTTTTGCCAGCGGATGGGACGTAATAATCGATACGCTTGGAGCCACGCTTGGCCTGGTCCTGGTCTGGGCTTGGCGCGGGCCGCGAAAGGGCAGCCTTCGATGCAAGGGCCACTGCCAATAATCGCGCTCGTTTACGCGAGCGGCATAGTTTGTGGCCATTATGTCAATGTGCCGCTGAGGTGGTTGTTCGGAGCTGCGTTTGCGGTGGCACTCCTGACAATTTCTCATCGCCCAAGTCGTGCCGTCGCGATCTGGCCGCTCATTCTTCTGTGTGGATGGGCTGGTTTAGAGAGCCGCGTCGCGGTTTTGTCCCCCTATGATTTGCGGTCAAGCTTTGGACAAACAGCCGAATATGTGACCCTGCGCGGGCATCTTTGTGAAACGCCCGTTCGCCGTGTTTTCGAACGCGATGATGAGTTGGCGTGGCGGTCCATCGCTCAAGTGCGCCTTGTCGAGCTGGGCCGGAAGGACGAATGGCAACGCGCTTACGGTCGCGTTGCTGTGAGCACGCCGGGAGTTCTAAGCGAACGGTTTTTTGCTGGGCAAATGATCGAGGTAAAAGGCGTCCTGCGCGAGCCGAAGGGACCTGTCGCTGAGGGATTGTTCGACTATCAAGCCTACCTCCGCAGTCTCGGAATTTACTATCAACTCAAAGTTGAAAGCACAAACGATTGGCGCGTCATCACGAGCAGGGCTTCGCCTAAAGCACCACCTTGGTCCGACCGTTTTGGCGCATGGGCGCAAAAGACTTTGTCGAAGGGCCTGCCTGTCGAAGATGAGTCATTGCGCTTGCTTTGGGCAATGACGCTTGGCTGGAAAACGGCATTGACGCAGGAAGTATCCGAACCGTTCATGCGCTCGGGCACGTTGCACATTTTTGCGATCAGCGGACTGCACATAGCATTGATTGCCGGAATTGTGGTCAGTGTGTTGCGCGTCGCGCAACTGCCGCGTTCCGTGTGCGGGCTGATCGTCATTCCGTTGCTTTGGGCTTACACGGCTGCGACTGGCTGGCAGTCATCTGCGATTCGCTCGACGATCATGATGAGCGTCATCACGGCGGGCTGGTCGCTCAACCGGCCGAGCGACCTGGTCAATTCCCTGTCAGCGGCCGGCTTGATCATTCTTGTGTGGGAACCCCGCCAGCTTTTGCAGGCTGGATTCCAACTTTCGTTTTTTGTCGTGTTGAGTATCGCTCTCTTGCTTCCTCCGTTGCGAGCGATTCAAGAACGGATTTTGAAGCCGGATCCGCTTTTGCCGGAGGAATTGCGTCCGCGTTGGCAACGGTCGCTCGACGCTCCGTTGCGCTATCTAACAAGCAGCTTCGCGACTTCTCTTGCGGCTTGGCTGGGATCGCTCCCATTAATTGCGTATTACTTCTATCTGATTACTCCGGTCAGCCTGCTCGCCAATCTGCTTATTGTTCCAATTAGCAGCCTTGCCTTAATGGCAAGTCTCGGAAGTCTCTGCTGCGGCGATTGGTTTTTGCCCCTAACCGAGCTCTTCAACCACAGCGCGTGGTTCTGGATGAAAATGATGATTCGCTTGAGCGAGCGGGCGGCTGCGCTGCCGATGGCCTATTTTTACACGCCTCCCCCAAGCATTTTGCTTTGCTTCGGTTATTACGCTCTTTTAGGCGCGTGCCTTTCAGGATGGCTCTTCACTTCCAAGCGAAGGATATGGATCGGCGTCGCAGTGGGAATCATCGCGGTGATCTGTATTTCAATTAGGGTGAGCAATAGTCCGGCCTTGCGCCTGACGATTCTTCCGCTGGGTGGTGGCGGACTTTGGGCCGACGTGCCTGGGCGCGCTGATGATTTGCTGATTGATTGCGGCAGCCCGAACACCGCCGAGTTTCTCGTCAAACCGTTTTTGCGCGCGCAGGGCGTTAATCAGGTGCCTCATGTTTTGCTCACGCATGGCGACTTGCAGCATATCGGAGGGATGGAGTGCTTGGATTTTCCAATCTCTCAAGTGACCACCAGTTCCATCCGCTTTCGCTCGGCAGCTTATCGCAGGCTGATCCATGACCTGGAGAATCGTCGAGATGGCTGGCGTCAGGCGAACCGAGGCGAGTCGCTTGTTGGCTGGTCGATCCTGCACCCTGACGCTCGCGACCATTTTTCCCAGGCTGATGATAACGCGATCGTGTTATCAGGCGAATTCGGCGGTCTGCGTGTTCTGTTGCTTTCTGACTTGGGGAAGCCAGGCCAGCGAAAGCTTCTGGAACGCGAGCCGAAGATTCGCGCGGATGTCGTTGTTACGGGTTTGCCCTCGCAGGAGGAACCGCTTTGCCAGGATTTAATCGAAGTCCTGCGGCCGAAAGTGATCGTGATCGCATCCGCGGAATTTCCCGCAGGAGCGCACGCGAATCGAAAGCTGCGCGATCGCCTGGCTCGGCTGCAAGTGCCGGTCATTTATACGGGCGACGTTGGGGCTGTTACGTTGACGATCCAGCAGAGAAAGTGCGAATTAAGAAACGCGAAGGGAGAGATGTTATCTTACAATTACAAGCAAGTACCCTGAAGGATGCTGAAGGCGCCAACCACGAAACAGCCAGCGCAGGATCACGTCGCGGAGATGTTCGCTTGATAGACTCGCGCTGCGTTCATCGAATCCCCGTTGAACTCAGCAATGAAAGGCGGCGGCTCCTCCAGAGAGGCTGAGCCGCCCACCTTTCTTTTAAGGGTCACGCTGTGCCCGTAAAATTATAGTCGGCTTATTACGACGAGACTTTAGAATTTTGTCCGTCCACTCGCATTATCCCGAAGCCGAACTTTTTATTTTTAGTTAAAGGCGACTCCACCCGGAGCCGCCTTGCTTGAGTAAACGACGGACTTCTGTTCAGTCTGTCAGCAATGAGTTTCAGCAGGGAGCATGCCTTCTAAGATTTGAGAAAAGTGAACGCGGCTGAATCGGCGCACATCGCGTCAAAAGTGGTTGTCTCCCTGGTGCTTTCAGTGCGGCGGCTAAATCTGGACTACGGAAGAACCAATCAAACTTTTCACGCCTGATTGGCGGACATAAGAAATTTGCTTACCCAGCTCGTGAACAGGAATAAGACAAAGCCTTATACCCCAGTCGATCTCCGTCGGTTCGAGCACTTGAACGAGGCGTCGGTTAGTAAACCTTGCGCAAATGCGAAGGAAGGATATTCAGCTCCGAACGGTACTTCGCGACGGTGCGGCGGGCAATGACAATTCCCTTTTGCGCCAAAAGCTTCACAATTTCCTCATCGGACAACGGTTTGGTCGGATCTTCGCCGCCAATCATTTCCGAGATGATGTCCTTGACGCTGGTATTCGACATGCCAACTCCGCTGGCTGTCTTGATGCCTGAAGTAAAGAAGTACTTCATCTCGAAGATCCCTTGCGGCGTTTGCATGTACTTGCCCGACACAGCGCGGCTGACGGTCGTTTCATGAACGCCAACCACTTCAGCAACTTGGACCATGGTCAGCGGCTTCAAATGCGAAACGCCGTGTTCCATGAACTCGCGCTGCCGCTTCACGATTTCTTTAGCAATATTGAGAATCGTTTGCTGACGTTGATGAAGGCTTTTGATCAGGAATTTGCCGGCGCGAATCTTGTCGCGAATGTACTCTCGCACTTCGGATGAACTGCCCACCTGAGACATCAGGTCTTTGTAAGTGTTGCTGATCCGCAAATGGGGGATTTGTTCGTTGTTATTCGTGACAACAAACTCGTCGCCGACCTTTTGAACGAAAATCTCCGGCAAAATATATTGCTGATTGTCGGGAAAGAAATCCCGGCCCGGACGCGGCTCCAGATTGCCGATGCGTTTCACAGCGTCCTGCGCTTCATCGACGCTGATACCCAATCCGCGCGCGATTTCCGGCAAACGGCGTTTGCCAAGCGCCGCCATATATTTATCGACGATACGATATTCCAACGTGTTCTTTTGGTCGGCGCGTTCCAGCTGCAGCAACAGACACTCCCGCAAATCCCGCGCACCCACGCCAGGCGGGTGAAATGTTTGGATGACCTTAAGCACCTCAAGGATTTTATCCGCCGGTATGTTAGTGGAAAAAGCTAGTTCATCCACGCCGGCCTGAAGATAACCATAGTCATCCACGTTGCCGATGATCATCTCGGCCACTTGCCGCTGGTCGCCGTTGAGCTCCGACAGCCGCACCTGTTCCAGCATGTTTTCCTGGAGAGAGGTGCCCGCCACCAGGGAATCAAACATATACTGCCGCCGCTCCTCCTCTTCCTGGCTTTGGCGGATGGGAACATTCGTCTGGGAAAAATGATCCCGCCATTCCTGGTCCAGCTGTGTGAGGCGCTCGAACTCAGCTTGAAAATCGTCCACCGGATCGTTCGAATTCTTCTCGGTGGCCGGATCGAAGGTAATGTCGGCCGGCGGTTCCGCGGGATCGACGAGTTCCGGGCCCGGTTCACCATCGCGGCTTGCCTTCTCTTCTTGTTCCATTTCTCCGGTCAGAACCTCTTCGAGGACGGGATTCTGTTGGAGTTCCTGTTCGACTAAAGCTTTCAACTCGAGTGTGGGCGCCTGGAGCAGAGCGAGTGATTGCTGTAACTGCGGGGCCAGCACCTGCGACAGGGCCATCTTTTGCGACAAATGCAGACTTTGAGCCATCCCTTCGAACCATAAACAATTTTGTGAATATCTCAAGAAAGAACCGGCATAGGGAATGCTTTTTCGGGTTCCGACAGCTATTGCTGCTATTGCTTGGCGTCCGCTCTCAGACATCTCAGCTTCTCCGATTTAGCTTGGCGTTACTGATTTTGATAGTTTTGTCCTCCGCCTAAAAACGTTGCCGCTCCGTATTCCTTGCCGTAACGTCAGTCTCCGTGGCTGTGCGATTGACCATTCTCGGCAGCGGTTCGGGAGGCAACTGTGCTTACCTCGAAACTGACGAAACCCGGCTTCTGATTGATGCTGGCTTTAGCGGACGACAAATCCGCCAACGCTTGGCTCAGATCGGTCGTACACCGGAAACCTTGCATGGAATCCTGATTACGCACGAGCATTGCGATCATATTCAAGGGCTGGTCGCCCTCTGCGCTAAGACGCCAGTGCCTATCTACACCAATCGACTGACGAAGGAAGCGGTCGAACAACAACTCGAAACCAAGTTCGACTGCCGCATCTTTAGCACTGGCTCGACATTCGAAATCGGCGACATCGCAGTTGATGCCTTCAGCGTCCCGCACGATGCCTATGATCCCGTCGGGTTTTTGTTTCGGGCTGGGAATGTCAACATCGGTTTCCTGACTGATCTCGGTTACGCCACCAAATTGGTCGTTGAGCGGGTTCGAAAGGCGAACGTTTTGGTCCTCGAGACGAATCATGATGTGAAACTCCTGCAGGACGATTACAAACGTCCATGGAGCGTCAAACAACGCATTCTCAGCCGTCATGGCCATCTTTCCAACGAAGCGGCGGCCGATGTGGCCGAGCAAATTGTGACCGACGAGTTACGCCATTTGTATTTGGGGCACTTGAGCAAGGATTGCAATCGACCGGAGTTGGCGTTTCGTGTCGTCAGCGAGCGGCTCGAACGCATGGGCGCGCGCCATGTGCAGGTCAATTCGACATCGCAGGAGGTTCCTTGTCCGACGTTGAGCATGGAGCGCGGCGCGACAAACGGAATGCTTCCGATCTTCCAATGAACTTCCCAAGCCCACGCTCCCGGTGCCTCCCGGAGCTGTCGGCACAATCGTAATCGCAGCGGCGGGCATCCTGCCTGCCGTAGAGCCGGGCATCTTGCCCGGTGGATCACGTGTTGCGATCTGAAAGGCAAACACGAAGTTAAGTTTCAAGCTCTCGCTCCGGGCGGCAAGATGCGCGCCCTCTACGGCAGGCAAGATGCCCGCCGCTACCGGCAACTTCGCGATGCACTGCCGCGCTTCCGTCACAGGCAATTTCTATTTTCCAATTCCGGTTTCGCCGTTAACTTTCGTTGATGTCACGCGAGTATGTTCTGGAGCCATTTCGCGCGCCCATCCACTTGCAGATCGATTACGCTCGCGAGTTGAACGAGCAGCAGGGCGCGGCCGTCACGGCGCCGCCGGGTCCAGCGCTCGTGATCGCAGGCGCAGGATCCGGCAAAACCCGCACGTTGATCTATCGAGTGGCGTATCTCCTCGAGCAAGGAATCCCTCCTGATCGGATTCTGCTGCTGACCTTCACGAATAAAGCGGCCAAGGAAATGATGCGCCGTGTCACTGACGTTCTGGGCACTGACCTGTCATCGCTTTGGGGTGGGACGTTTCACTCGATCGGCAATCGCATTTTGCGTCGTCATGCGGCCGAACTCGGTTACCGTTCGGATTTTACGATTCTGGATCGCGAAGACACCAAGGACTTGTTGAAGGCTTGTATCGATGATGCCGCAATCGATGTGACGGAAACGCGTTTTCCCAAACCGGAAGTCCTCGGTGAAATCCTTTCGCTCGCCGTCAACACCCAAAAGCCCATCGTCCGCGTTTTGCAAGATCAGTTCGATTATTTTGCGGCATTGAAAAATCAAATCCAAAGCGTGCAAGCGAGTTTCGAGAAACGAAAGCGCTCGACGAACGTTGTGGATTTTGACGATTTGCTCGTTCTTTGGCTGAGGCTGCTCCAGGAGAAGGATGAGATTCGCGACCAGTACCAGCGCCGGTTTCAGTTCGTCCTCGTCGACGAGTATCAGGACACAAACAAATTGCAAGGCGATCTCATCGATTTGCTGGCGGCACGCCATCAGAATGTCATGGCCGTCGGGGACGACTCCCAAAGCATCTATTCGTGGCGCGGGGCGAATTTCCAGAACATCCTGGAATTTCCGCGACGCTACCCGGCGGCGAAGGTTTACAAGATCGAAACTAATTACCGGAGCACGCCCGAAATCCTGGCGGTGGCGAATGCTGCCATCGCGCCGAATCTCTATCAGTTTCCGAAGACGCTCGCCTCGTCGCGAGAATCTGGTATCAAACCGGTTTTGGTTGCGTGCGGCGATGGCGGCGAGCAGGCCGCTTTCGTGGCGCAAAGGGCGCTGCAATTGCGCGATGAAGGAATCAATCTCGACGACATGGCGGTGTTGTACCGCTCGCATTTTCATGCGCTCGAATTGCAACTCGAGCTGACTCGGCGCAACATCCCTTTCAGCATCACGAGCGGCATTCGTTTTTTCGAACAGGCTCACATCAAAGACGTCGCGGCATTTCTGAAGTTTGTCACCAACTCAAATGATGAGCTCTCCTTCAAACGGCTTGTGCGTTTGCTTCCGGGCATTGGCGGCAAAGGAGCGGAGAAATTATGGCGCCAATTCAGTGAAAGGTGGGCTGCGAAAGCTGAACCGCCCGGCTTCCAAGAAAAACAAGCCGGCGCCAAAGTCGAATCGCCTGGTTCGAACTCTCCAGCTGCTCGGCATCGGCCTTTGGCTGCGGCTCTCCAGGCTTGCGCTGGATCTGTGTCGACAAAGACCGCGGCGTCGTGGGCGCAGTTCACGGCCACGGTTGCTCAACTCGAATCCGAACCGGTCCAAGGCAACACAGCGCGGATGCTTCGGCTGATTGTCGAGGCCGGCTATGAAGAGTACGTTAAAGCGAATTACACGAACTACCGAGCGCGCATGGAGGACCTCGAGCAGCTCATCAATTTCGCTTTGCAGTTCCAGACGACCGAGGAGTTTTTAACGCAGCTGGCGCTTTTCTCGAATCTCGAAGCGGAAGACGAAAAGCCAGCTCGCCAGGACTCCGAGCAGATTCGGCTCTCGACCGTTCACCAGGCCAAGGGCCTCGAATTCAAAGTCGTCTTTGTGATTATGCTTTCTGATGGTCTCTTTCCATCGACGCGTTCATTGGAACGGCCCGAAAGCGAAGAGGAAGAAAGGCGTTTGTTTTATGTCGCCATCACGCGCGCCAAGGATGAGTTGTATCTGAGTTATCCATTGATTCGCACTTCGAGTGGATACGGCGGAGACAAAATGCAAGTACCCTCCCGCTTCTTACATGACCTGCCCGCAGAGTTACTGGACGAATGGAATTTGCGGTCCTACTAAAGCATAATGCCGTTCGGTAATTCAGAAGGCATTTGTCCCGGAGGGAGATGGCGAAAATAGCCCGGCGTTTCAACGCCGGGGCTGGGCGGATGAACACGGGAGTCCCGAAGGGACGGCGGAATCGCATGGCAAGCGCGAACGGCTCAACCGTCGCTTCGGGACTTACGTCTCGGGCGATTTGGTTCCCGGCGTTGAAACGCCGCGCGCTTGGTTTTTTGGCGCGTCGGTTCTCCGGCAAGAGATGGGCAACCGGCGAAGTGATGGTGCCGGATGAAGCGTTGGGGCCATTAGCCGCTGAAGGCATACGGTTTACTGTCGAGGGTCGAAGAAGATTCCGGAAATGACAGTTCCATTAGCCTCGTCCGTATTATCTTTGATTCGAAACTTGATGTGGCCTTTGACCGTGTACTTCAAATAGACGCCGTTGTGAAATTCGGAAATGCTTTGCGAATCGAGCACTTCTTCCGATTCGCCGTCCAGTGCTTCGACAGTCATCGACAGCTTCGCGCTTTTGAAATCCGCAAAATATAGCGCGACCTTTTTCGGCTGCGGATCGTTGATGGTGACATCGGCCATAATTCCTGAATGGCATTGTGCGTAGGGAGTGTGAACGCTGGCGGCCGCTCGGGCCATCCTGCGCTCGTCCGAATCCGGCTTTTGTAGCGCGTTGTCTCCCGGCGATCCCGTGAAGAATGCCGAAGTCGCCGTTACGGGCGCTGTGCCTTTATCCCAAGTGTTGTATTGAAATTCTAGAATATCGCGTTGCCCGCTGCATCGACCATGATATCAGCCGCCGCGCCCCCAGGAATGGAAAGTTTCCCCGTGCCATTGAAGCCCGTGTCGAGCATCCCGTCCGCAGTCAGTTTCGCAATCAGCCCAATTGGCTGGGCGCCGCGGCCACGATCACCGCGAGTAATACCGGCAACCCGGATCGCTTTCCGTTTCGGATCGTAGGCCAGCGCTGTCGCCAAATCAGCCGCGCTGTTGAAGTCAAATGAGACTCGACCACCGGGCGAGTTCTTTTGCGGAGCCGGGCCAGCCAAGAGGATTCGGCCATCTTCTCGCACCGCCATGCCCTTAATGGTAAACCCGTTTCCGGGCGAATCCACATCCGTCCAGGAAATCAGGCAGTAACCTTTTCCCTCAGGGCCGAATTTTTGGTCGAGAGTCAGGTCCGTATTGTATTTCAAAACATAAGACCGCGGCGGACTGTTGAAAATGATCCCGGGAACGATGATTTTTTCGTTTTTCGGATCGCGCGCATCGATGACTGCGTCCCACGATTCTTCCCAGGCTGCGGTGGAGGCCGGGTAAAGAAAGCTAAAATCGAAATTCGTTAGTCGAGCGCCGTTCTTTGGATAAGATGCCGCGCCGACGGCAAGCGCGCTAAGGCCAAGCAGAATTGTTCTCAAGGAACACCGCCGCAATCGTTTCGATATAATGCTTTTGGCAATGATCGAGGCGCGTTTCCTCATAGGCTTTCCTTGCTTTCGTGCGTTGCACTGAGCGCAGTCGTACAGGGGAGGTGGTTAATGCCGATGTCGGGTGAAGGCACTAGGACCAGCATAGGTGACGGCCATAGCGCGGTGCTGGTGCGGGTCCGTCAACGATGCGTCTCAAAGGCGGGGGCGAATGCGATTAAAACCGAAGTTCACGAGCGTAGGGTTGATGCCGCAGAAACGTACGCAGAGGCGAAACGTTCCGAAGAATCTCGAGCCCCTTCGCATATTTCACGTTCTGCAGCGTAAACGCTGCGCTCCCTGGCTAACCGAGTGGGTCGCGTGGGGCGTGGCGTTCTCCGGAAACAACCTAAGCTAACCTTGGCATGCCGAACGAATATGCCTTGCAACCAACGCGGGCATTCGCGCGGATTGCCACATCCCTGCTGATGCTGTAAGTAGCTGGCCATGATCAGTTGTTTCACGAAGGCGTCGTCGCGGCTCAACCGCCTCGTTTTGGAACAACTGCGAGCGTGTTCGAAGGGCTGGCTGCCAAGACGCATCGTCATCAAGCCGAATTGGGTGTTGCACGAGACTGATCCCGCGTTTCCAATCAAGGCGCTGGTCACGGACACGCGGCTGATTGAAGCCACGGTCGAGGCTTGCCTGGAACTCTTTCCATCGGCGGAATCCATTTTAGTGGGCGATTGCCCATTGCAATACGCTGACTGGCCTTTGATGTGCCGGCAGGCCGGGCTTGAGCCAGTGATGGAACGGTTCTCTCGAACGGGCGAGGGCAAGGTCGCCTTTCGCGATCTGCGCAAGGAAGTCTTCCGTCAAAATCAAGGGACCTTCCTTTCCGAAAGTCGCGACCCTCATGGCGATCCGAAAGGCTATCGTGAAGTCGAACTCGGAAACCGCAGCCACCTCGAGCCAATCTCGCACCAATCAAAGCGCTTTGCCGTGAATGATTACAGCGCTGCCGTAACCAGCAGCAATCATCGTCCCGGCTCGCACAAGTATTTCGTCAGCCAGAGTGTGTTGCACGCGGACTTGTTCATTAATTTGCCGAAATGGAAATCGCACCAAAAGAGCGGCATCACTTGCGCCTTGAAAAATCTTGTCGGCATCAATGGGGACAAGGCGTACTTGCCACATTTTCGAAAGGGCGCTCCCAAGTGGGGCGGAGACGAATATCGAGATGAGAATCGCTGGCTTTATTTCGCGCAAACGCAGCTTCGGGAACGTTTTCAAAAACGGAGTCAACTCGCCTATAAGGTTCTGAAGCCTGGTTGGGAACTGATCAAGCGTGTCCGCGGCATTGAAACCCGGATCGAGAACCGAGAAGCTGCGCCGAAGAGCTTTTATATCGCGGGCGGCGCTTGGCATGGCAATGAGACCATTTGGCGGATGATTTATGACTTGAATCTGATCATTCAATGCGCCGACGCTGACGGCAACTTGCAGTCGACGCCGCAGCGACATTATTTCTGTATCGTTGATGGCATGATCAGCGGCGAAGGGAACGGACCATTGCAGCCGCTTGCGAGAGAAACGGATTGGCTGGTCTGCGGCTCCGACCCGTTCGAAATTGATGCGGCGCTCAGCTGGTTCATGGGTTTCAATCCGGAGAAATTGCCAGTGATTGCGCGCCGGGACCAGTTCGGCGGCCTTGGGTGGGGTGATTTCGAATTCGACCAGCTTCAAACAAGACTGGACGATCAAGTAATCAAACCAGTCGAGTCGCCGATCAATTTTCAATTTAGGCCGCCGCCCGGCTGGAGGAATTACGTTGAACGTTGATTGGCTTTCTCGATTGCCCGGACCTCTGCGAGCGTCGCTTTACTTCGCGCTCCAGCGAGGCATCGGTTCGCAGATTCATTTCAGATGGGAAGCGCTTAAGGAGTGGCGCCGTCTTTCCGCCGCCGATCTAAGTGAGGCGATTGAAAGACGCCTGAAACGATTACTGGACCGCGCGATCAATCAATCTCCGTACTATCAGCAGCTTCGCCTTGTAAGGCAGCCGGGCGAGAGTATTCAACAGTTCTTACAGCGTTTTCCAGTTTTAACCCGGGAACAGATTCGCGCGCGGTTCTGTGAATTGGTTGTTGATCCATTGCGCAAGCAGATCACTTCTCCCGAGAGTGTCTCGAAGAAACGGTACGATTGGCTCGTCGTCAAGACCGGTGGGACGACTGGTGTTCCGACCGCTGTCGTGCACGACGCGGAATTTCGTGATTGGGGCCGCGCCATGCGTCTGCTTTCGCAAGAGCTCTGCGGCTTTCCGCTCGGCACACGATACTTCCGCTTGTGGGGTTCTGAGCAGGATCTCTTGCAACAGAAGGAAAAGCTGGATCGCCGCGTCCTGAAAAATCTTTTGGGCGAAGTGACAATGAACGCGTTTCGCGCGAAAGAGGCCGAGTTGATTCAACACCTGAAGGTCATCCGCAGCCATCCGGAGATTCAGTATATGATGGCTTACGTCGACGCTTCCGTCAGCTTGGCTGAGTTCATCGAAGACCGCCAAGTGCCCGCGCCAAAGCTGAGGACGATTATGGCGTGCGCTGGCACGGTCACTCTGGAATGGCGTAAGATTTTGGAGCGCACGTTTCAAGCCGAGGTGTTCGATAAATATGGTTCGCGCGAATGTGCGGACATTGCCTGCGAATGCTCGGCTCATGCCGGCCTCCACGTTTATTCGCCGAACGTCTTTGTGGAAGTTGTGGATGAATCAGGTCGGCGTTGCCCGCCGGGCGAAACGGGACGGCTCCTGATTACTTTGCTGAATAACCTCAGTTTTCCGATGATTCGGTACGAGATCGGTGACCTGGGAGTTTGGGCTGAGCCTGCGCCATGTCCCTGCGGACTTCCCTTCCCGCGCTTGCAAAGCCTGCAAGGCCGCGCCGACGATATGCTCACAACCGAAGATGGGACGTTGCTCTCGTCAGTATTTGTGCGGCATTTTGTGGGAGTAAGCTTGAACCGGCAGCTCATTCGCGAATGGCAATTGGAACAAACGGGACGCCAGGCATTTGTTTTCCGGTACATTCCCCTGGCGAAGGATGGCTTGGAGAGTAACTTGCGCCAGTTAGAAACAACGTTCCGAACAGCTCTGGGCAAGTCAGCCGCGATTCAAATGCAGGAAGTCGTCGAGGTCCCACCTTCGCCCACTGGAAAAACGCGCTGGATTGTCAACCGGTGGAAGCGAGGCCAGAGCTGCTGACCTAGACCTAGGAATTCAGAAATTGCCAGCAGCCGGCGTGAGAAGGCCCTGGAATCTCCGTTTATCACGGCAAATAAATGAGCCTCCTCAAATCTCAACGAGCTGCACAGAGCCGGCGGGCTTGACCAAATATGAATTAGCGCCGAGATCGTTCGCTGTTTCAAAATCGACCGGCACATTCGAGGCCGAAAGGATGATAAAAGGGATGCGTTTAAGCTTCGGTTGAGTTTTCACCCAGGCCAGCAGTTCGTAGCCGTTCATCTGCGGCATTTTGAGATCGGAAAGGATCAGGGTTGGCAACGGACAAACGCGGCGATCAGCGAAGGAGCCTTGCCCGAGAAGGTAAGCGCGGGCGCGCTAAAACTCAATTCTTGGGACAGGCCCTAGTATAGGCCGCTCCTTTTGGCTATCCTCGACCCATGCACAAATTGCGTTTGGTACGGCTGGCGCTGGCAATCACATTGGCCGCTGGTTCGTTTCATCTTAGCGCCCGCGCTGCCGAATCGCATCTCAATCGCGGCGAGGCTGCAATGGCTTTGCATACTTTATCGAACGAACGTCTCGCGCAACTCCGGACAGAGCGCGCCGCCGAGATGCAAACCAATCAGCTTACGCTCGCGGGGAAAACGCTGCGTTGGGAGGAACGGGTGTTTGGCGAAGCGCCGCCAGGCGGCCACAGCTTGTGGATTTCCATGCATGGCGGCGGCAATGCGCGTCCGGCCGTCAATGATCGGCAGTGGCAAAACCAAATCTCGCTCTACAAACCTGACGAAGGCATTTACGTGGCGCCGCGCGCGCCGACGGACACCTGGAACCTTTGGCATGAAGCCCACATCGACCCGATGTTCGACCGCCTCATCGAAAATTATGTCGCGTTGCGGCGCGTGAATCCGGATCGCGTTTATCTCATGGGCTATTCGGCTGGCGGCGACGGCGTCTGGCAACTGGCTCCGCGCATGGCGGACCGGTGGGCCGCGGCCGCAATGATGGCCGGACATCCGAACGAAGCTTCCTTGCTTGGGCTTCGCAATCTTCCGTTCGCACTATTCGTTGGCGGAAATGACTCGGCCTATCGCCGCAACGAAGTCGTCGCCGAACGCGCTAAAGAATTGGATCGTCTACAGGAGGCAGACCCTGGCGGTTACGAACACTTCGCCCGTGTCTATGAAGGATTGCCGCATTGGATGAACCGCAAAGATGCCGAAGCTCTTCCTTGGATGATGCGCCACACCCGCAATCCGTGGCCGAAAAAAGTTGTCTGGTTCCAGGATGACGTAACCCACACGCGCTTTTACTGGCTGGCCGTGCCAGTTGAGGAAGCAAAGGCTGGACGGAAAATCGTCGGGGAGATCACCGGCCAAACGGTCAAGCTGTCCGGCGAGGTCCCTCAACGCATCATCCTGCGATTGCACGACGCCCTCGTGGACCTGGATAAACCGGTCGTCGTATTCGTCGAGGGGCGCGAGGCATTCAGTGGCCGCGTTCAACGGCGCGCTGAGGTGATTCGTGAGTCGCTCTGGCAACGGGCAGACCCGAAGTCCGCCGCTACAGCGAAGCTGATTCTAGAATGGTGAACTGTCTGAAGCCCTGGGAAGGGTCACTCTTGAACGGCTTGAACGCGATTTGAAACCGACTAAGATTCAACCATGATCACAGCGAAGCAAGTCAGGGATCTGATTACGGCAGATCCATTCCGACCATTTCGCATTCATTTGAGTGACGGCAGCCATTACGACGTAACTCATCGTGACATGGCCATTGTAGAAAAGAATACGATCGATGTTGGCATAAACGTTGATTCGGACGGGATTGCAGGAGGGCTAGTCCGGTGTGCGATTCTTCATATCGTAAGGCTGGCGGATATTGAAGCTGGCGTTCAACGCTGACCAACAATCTGAGCACGCGATGCAGCAGCCAACCCTCAGAGAAGGGCCTCGTCAGTTTTTCACTCGCTCGTGGCAGTTGCGGCGAAGTCTTTCCTATCGGCGCAGAAACGGGCTGATCTGTGACTCAGCGGACTTGGATTGGATGGATGTGCTACTAACCTCGTTCACCATCGCCCGAACCGCGTCGATGATGAGCGCCGGGTCGCTGAGAACAACCTCGTGCCCGCTGTTTCTTGTGACAATGTGCTTCGCTTGCGGGTACGCTCGAAGCCAATTGCGATGAGTTTCCAGCCAGTACGGCAGCACCCTCTGGGTGAGCATGTCTTGCGGTTTAGTGGCCGTAATGAGAGTTAGCGGTATCACGGGGAGCTGCGAACGGCGCGCTTGTCCGACAGAGAGCCGTTGCGACGCCCATTCGTCCTGAGCCAGCCGATGGGTTTCAGAGATGTGCGCCATCTCGGGAAACTTTTGCGCAAACCATTCCATGAATTCTTCGACGGATGGATCCACAAAAGCGATGCCAACGACTTCTTCCGGGAACATGCCCGCAAAGACGCGCGCATAAATGCCGCCCATCGAGTAACCGACGAGCACGAATGGTGGCGTGATGCCGGCGTGTCGCAAGGCTGCGCTCAGTTCGAGCGCGAGTTGACGCGCATCGCGCGGTTTCGGGCCAGGTGCTGAACCCCAATGACCGCCATGATCAAAGCTGACCGTCTTCGCAAATTGGGACACCTGCGGTTGCACGGGGTTCCACACTTCGAGATAAGCGAAACCAACGGTATCGAAAATCACCGTGGGCGACGCGCGCCCTTGAATGGACATTCGAAGTTTATTCTCACCAGCAGGTTCGCCCTGCCTTGAAACTGGCTTATTTACGGATCCGGATCTCAGTGTGAATGACTTTCGTCCTCGTTCTCGGAACCTTCACTAGTGGTGCGGACGGCTTTGATCGCGCGACCATAAAAGATCGCATTGAAGAAGACGCGATTGCCACCGTACCAAAAACCGCGGAAATTCGGATTATCCGGAAGGGCAACAACAGCGCCTTTGCCGACCGTCAATGCCACAGCAGCCGCACTTTGGGCGATTGACTTGAGATTGGTTTCCGACACGTAACCGCTGAGGAGCGGCTGTGGTGTGTAGACGGCCGGTGTTTCGTACGGTGATTTCGCGGGTTTGAGGATGAGCGTGTTATTGCGGCAGAGCGCCAACCGGTCCCCGTTGAAACCAAAACCGAGCGGGTGTGTCGTATCAATTGACGCGGCAAAAATAGCGCCCGAGATGAGCTTCAATGCCTCGCGGTCGGAAGCGCTGCCGTACGGGAGACGTGGTGAGGTTGCGGCTTCAGCCGCGCTGGCGCTGCTCGAGGAAACATCGAGTGCGGCAATCTCCTTTCGGGTCGCCCATTGCATGGCACGCCCCATGACAACGAGTGTTCCTCCGTCGCGCACCCAGCGTTTGATCGAAGCCACAGCTGTGTCCCCAATGTTATTGTCGAAAGTGCCGTCCACTAGGATGAGCGTGTTGTAGCCAGTCAGACTGGCGGCGTCGAGTTGGGCCACGTCAAGGAGCGTTGGAGCAAGACCGACGCGCTGATCGAGCGCGTGCCACGCAGAACCAGCGCTTTGCGGGTCGACGCCATGGCCTGCGATTAGCGCCACGCGCGCAGGAGCCAACGGCACGAATGAGGCGCTGCCAAAATCAACTCCGCGCGGGGTAAGGCCTGTATCACAGGCATAAACCGTCACTGCGTCCGCCTTAACAATTGTGTCGATCACCACGCGGATCTCCGCAGCCTTCTCAGGTTGCAAACCGACCGGCACAAGTACGGCGCCAGGCGCAAACGAAGCCTGTGTGCCATCATTTGCGGTTGCTTCAATCCCGGCGCCCGTGAGTCCTTTCACCAAGATGCCGGCTTGTTGGAGACGACGCAGCGCGCGCGGGGCGAAGCAGCCATTCCAATTGAAGAGATACGCGTAGCGGCTGTGACTGCCGACGAGTTTTCCCGCAGGAAAAGCCGGAGCGTTGGTGAACATTTCACCAGTTGTCGGCAACTTTTCCAGTTCGGCGCACGGCAGATTGTAAGCGAAGGGCAGCGTCCAGGCAGACACGTCATAAAATACGTTTTCCTCAAAACGCGTCCGGCGCACGAACATCTCGGAGAGTAAGCGGAACTGGGCTTGATCCGTTTGAATAACCCAGGCCGCGCCCGGATGGAACAGGTGGCCCGCTGCAGACAATTCTTCGTCCAGCGGCCGAATCTCGATGCGATGCCTTCGGAGAAGATCGAGGAACGCCCAGGCGCGGGCTGGATCACCGTCGTCGCCGAAAACGTAAGCCCGCACCGGACTCTTTGCGGCAAGGTCGGCCGTCAGCTTTGCAAAGTCCTTTTGCAATGTCAGCAACTCGGTCCGGAGCGCAATCGCCGCGTCCAATGAGCTGAATGAACTGAGCACATGATTGCGAATGGTAAAAGGAAAGGTAAGAAGCCCGTTGTCAGTCTCTTGAGCGTGACCGCGCGAGCTGGCTTGCTCGAAGAGAATGCCGATGGCGCCGTGCAAATCTGGGTAGGTCGACCCTTTGCCCGGATAGAAATCGTCGAAGCCCTGTTCGTTGTAATAGAAGATGCCCTTGCCATCCAACGCACGCTGATGAAATTTGGCGATCTTGGCCGTCAAATCCGTGACTTGTCCTGGGATGCTCGGGTTATTGCGCGCGGGGACACCCGGTTGGAAGAAGAAGGTGTTGTTCGAACCCATTTCATGATGGTCTGTTAAGACATTTGGACGCCACCGATGGAAAAGTTCGGCGCGAGCTTGTGCTTCCGGGTGCACGAGCGGAAGCCAATCGCGGTTGGGATCGAACCAGTAATGGTTGAAGCGTCCGCGCGGCCAGGCTTCGTTGTGTTCGCGATCAGACGCGTCGGACGAGGGAGCGCTGAGCGAACGATGTTGATTGAACCACTGGGCGGCGCGATCGCCGCCGTCCGGGTTGCGTTGAGCTTCGATCAACACGACAGCTTGCCGAAGCTTCTCCAGCATCTGGGGCCCCTGCGCCGCGGCAAGATGATAAATGACTAGCACCATGGCATTGACGCCACTTGCTTCGTTGCCATGTATGCTATAGCCGAGGTTGACCACAACGGGCATCTGCGCAACGTCGAGCGACGCATTCTTGGCTGGATCGAGGAGCGCCAGATGCTGATTGCGAATTTCCTCGAGGCGCGCGTGATTTTCCGGCGCGGTGATCGTGAGCAAAACGAGTGGTTTGCCTTCATACGTGCGGCCGAGAATCTCGAGTTTGACCCGTTCGGGAGCCGCGGTGGCAACGGCGCGCAGGTATTCGTTGATCAGTTCGCTGCGCAGATGCCATTCGCCGACCTGGAAGCCAAAGAACTGCTCGGGCGTGGGCACTTTGGGATCGTACTTCGTGTCGGCCGGAAGAAAATAATCGAGCGGAGACGCGCACCGTGAAATGGGAGCGGTGTACAAAAGGAATGGCAGCAGGACTGGAATCTGTTTAAGGCGCATAAGCTGATCGGAGTTCGCTTTGGGCTGCGTGACGGGCTGGAAAGTACGGGTCACACCTAGTGTGGCGCAAGGGAAATAGCCCTCCTTTCAGAGTTGCAAAGTTGGCTAGGTTCGCTATCCCCATTGACGCTACTATGAAACCATCGGGTCCAGCCAAGGCGGCGTTTACGCTGAGCGAACTGCTCGTCGTCATCGCAATCATCGCCATTCTCGCGGGAATGTTGTTGCCGTCGCTCGCTCGAGCGAAGGAGAAGGGCAAAACGATTCGGTGCAACAGCAATCTTCGCCAACTGGCCTTGGGCTTCGCCATGCATGCGGATGATCACGTCGATCTTTATCCTGCCTACGAGAATTGGGCGACCTTTGGCGGGACGACCGGAGTTCTTTCAGTTCCCTGAAGAGGCTTCCAAATGGAATTACACCGGCCCGAAGCCAGACCCAAATTTCAAGTGGTGGTAGCTTAACCAACGCTTGATTTGCCGGGGAGTGCAGCAGCGCATCTCGACCATTCCGGGAGGAAACGGAGGAAACGCAACCCAAGCCTTTTAGCTTGCGTAATCCTTCGGCTCAACTATCGTCCGTGGAAGACATCAAACCCCGACGATTTCCTCGCCAGACGATGGATCATCAGCGGAAGAAGTTTTCCGTGTTATTTGTCGACGATGAGCCTGCGATTCTCAGGCTCCTTGCGAGCTTGATGATGGACATGCATCAGCAGTGGCGGATGGAATGCGCTCCCAGCGCGGCCATCGGATAGGATATGATGGAACGAACGCCGTTTGATGTTGTCGTCTCGGATTTGCGGATGCCCGGGATGAACGGAGTGGAGTTTCTGAAAGAGGTAAGGGAGCGTTACCCACTCAGCACACGCATTATCTATTCGAGTTATGCGGACCAGCAAGTCATGCTGGGAGGCGCTGGCAAAGCTCATCAATTTTTGCCGAAGCCCTGCCCGACGGAATGGCTCCGTGCGGCGTTGCAGCGCACCGCTCTGATTCACTCTCTGCTCCCGGACCCCATTATGCGGCAAAAGGTCGCTAAAATGGAGCGCGTCGTGAGCCTGCCGGCCCTTTATCTGCAGTTGGTCCGCCAGATTCAATCAGTGGAAACACCCATTGGAGCCATTGCCGCGACGGTTTCTGAGGACCTGGGAATGACCGCGCAGATCTTGAAGATCGTCAACTCGGCTTTCTTTGGGTTATCGACGTCGAGCATCGCCGAGGCCATCAGCCATCTCGGTCTCGAGACATTGAAGTATTTGGTCCTGGCTGTCGGCGTCTTCTCTCAATTTGAGTCGCGCAAGCTGGGCGGTTTATCGCTGAGCACGCTCTGGCAGCATAGCACCCGAACGGCACACGCAGCGAAGCTTATTGCCAAGTCTGAAGGAGCCGCCAAAAACCAAGTCGAGGATTCTTTTGCGGGTGGGCTGCTGCATGACCTGGGCAAGCTCCTTCTGGCTAGTCAGTACCCTGAACTTTACGAAACTGTCGGAAGAAATGCGCGGGAGAAAAACGCGGAGTGGTTTGTTGAGGAGCGGAACATCTTTGGCTTTGACCATGCGCAAGTCGGCAGCTCGCTCCTCGGACTGTGGGGCCTTCCACTCACGGTCGTGGAGGCCGTGGCTTACCATCATAGCCCCGCGAAGATCGGCGGGAGAAGTTTTGTGCCCGTCGCGGCGGTTCACGCAGCCAATCTGTTGGTCCAAACCCAGAGACTTTCTCACGGCGGAATCCCATCGCCGCAGCTTGACCGTGACTATTTGGCAAACATCGGCTGTGCCAATGCCCTCGACCGCTGGCGCGCGGAACTTGATAATGCGCCGGCGATTTGATCCAAGGTGTTTTGTGACCCCATCGCAGACCAATGAATGCCGCTCAACTTGCCGCTCACGGAATCCCCGGACAGTTCCGACTTGTGGTGCTTCCGGATCCAGAGCCCGGGCCCGATGAAGTCGTGGTGCAGGTCAGAGCGTGCGGATTGAATCGGCTCGATTTGTGGTTGGAAGAAGGCGCTTTGCCCATTCGAGTTCAACTGCCGAAGATTCCTGGGTCAGAAATTTCTGGAGAAATCATCACCGCAGGGGCAAACGTCAGTGGCTGGCGGACGGGTGATCGAGTGGCCATTCAATCCAACTTGTTTTGCGGCTCTTGTGAATTTTGTTTGGCAGGTGAGGAATCACTTTGCCTCAAAGGCGAGCTTCTCGGAATTCACCAAGATGGCGGATTCGCCGACAAGGTGCTTGCTCCGGCGCGGTCGTTAGTTGGATTGCCAGAATCAGTTGACTTCAAAACCTCGGCGGCTCTCACGCTGGCGGGAAGCACCGCGATGCACATGTTGACGAACCGTGCGCAAGTCCAGCCGGGCCATTGGGTGTTGGTGATAGCTGGCGCCAGTGGAGTGGGCTCCGCGGCGATTCAAATTGCGCAACAGCTCGGCGCGCATGTCATCGCCACAGCTTCCACGGAAGCTAAACGTGAGCTGGCCCTGAGACTGGGGGCAGCGCATGTCGTCCATTCGAGCGATCCCTCCTGGCCCGCTCAAGTCCGGAAAATCACCGACAAGCGTGGGGTCGATCTCATTATCGAGCACGTGGGGGGAGCCATTCTCGAACAGGCTTTCGATTGCCTGGCTCGTGGCGGCATAATCGTGACTTGCGGTGCAACGGCTGGACGTGATGTCCGGCTCAACCTTTGGCCTTTCTTCGTGAAGCAACATCGGCTCGTCGGCAGTTATGGACGCAGCAGAGCGGACCTAACCAAGACGTTGGATTGGGCTGCGAATGGACGACTGAAAGCAGCGATCGACGCGATCTTTCCGCTCCACGAAACTCCAGCGGCATTCGCGCGTTTGCGGGACCGTTCTGTTCTTGGCAAAATTGTCATTGCTCCTTAGCTGTTGTGGCGCATGAGGCGAAGAGTAACAATTGAAACGCTGGAACAATTCATGCAGGAATTGGCCGCGGCGGCGCGCAGCCCGGGGAACGTGTACTTCACCGGGGGCGCCACCGCTCTGTTGCTGAATTTTCGCGAGCAGACCATAGACATCGATCTCAAGTTGGATCCCGAACCCAAAGGGGTTTTCGAGGCCATCGCCGTGCTCAAGGATCGATTGAATCTCAATGTGAAACTGGCGTCGCCGGAGGATTTCATACCGGCGGCGGCGAATTGGCGAGAACGCAGCCGGCATATCGCGTCGATTGGCCGCCTGCAGTTTTATCACTACGATTTCTCATTGCAGGCGCTGGCCAAATTGGAGCGCGGCCATGCCCAAGACCTCGAAGACGTCGCACACTTTGTAAGCGGCGGATACGTCAGCGTGGATGAGTTAAAGCGTCGATTCGCAGAGATTGAGCCGGGGCTTTTGCGCTATCCTGCCATCGACGCGCAACAGTTCCGGAAAAAGGTAGAGGAGTTTTTGGCAAAGATCTAACGGCCATGAATGAGCAAGCCCCTGAGCCATCGATGCCCGGAGAGGAATTGGTGCGCCAAGGCCTTGCCGACTTAGCAGCGGGCCGGGAGACTGACTTAGCGCTGCTCATCCTGATTGCCGCCCCGCGATTGAAACGGTTGGGGATATGCGTGCCAGAACAAATTCGCACTCGCCCCTGCGAACATGAGCTCTACGCGCGTCTTGACCAACGCCTCGGCACGGCGGCTCACTCGTACTACAACAGCCTCATTCGGCGGATCGTAAGTTATGCGCGCGCCTTGGAGCACGAACAGACCCGTGTCGGTGATCGGAATCGAACAACCAGCCAGCAGCCTCGTGAATGAGAAGGCGGCTGGCTCACGATTTGCATTGGCATCGGCGGCATTGGAGCAGTATCCATCCAATTTGGAACTGCTCCAGATGAATGAATGAATTAAGCATGATCCGTATTTTGGGGGCTGACGAAGACAGCGGATTCAATTCAGAACATTCGGGCCTGTGCCGTCACTTTGGTATAGGTACCGCCGAGCCGGACATAACTTGCAATGCACCAGGACAGGCGTCTCGCCTGTCTGTGTGGTGTGCAGTCAACGCTGAAGCACCGAAGCACCGTCGCGTAGTACCGCGGAACCGAGGAAAGCTAGCGCAGAGACAGGCAAGACGCCTGTCCTACGGGCTACTTTCGTGGCCGGATGACAAGGTCGACCAATTCGCCCGGACGCATTTTGAGATCGCTCGGCAAGCTCACGGCAATGGGCAGGCCTATGTCAATGAGGACGCCGGCGCGCTGGATGGCCAGCGAGTTGGTAATGGGTTCGAATTGGGCGCCAACCTGAAGGATCTCTGAGGAACGGACAATTGCCTTCTGATCTCGGGTTCGGATTTCGACCGGCATGCCAACGACGGGTTCCAGCGAAAAAGGCTGGCGCAAATAGCCGACGATTCGATCTGATTGCGATGCGCGGATGGCCACGATTGGATCTCCATCACGAACATTAGCCCCGGCCTGACAGTAAACAACGCTCACCATTCCAGCAATGGGTGCAGTCAGAGTGAGGGGATCCAGCTTCGATTGAGCGGCTCGCAATTTCTCTTCTTGCGCTTTCAGCGTGGCCAGCATCGAATCCGGAACGGTCAGGGCCGCTTGCGGGTCGCCCATCAGACTTAGGGGCTGGAGGCCTTGCTCGACATCCGCGATCAACTTGGTTTTCTCCTCGACTTCGGTTTGCAGCGCCTCCTTATTCTTGAGGCTCAACTCGTGAAGGTCTGCCGAAATCAGTCTTGCCTGGAAGAGTTCTTGATTTCGTTTGTGCTCGTTTTCGGCGCGAGTCAGATTAACGCGGGCCGTGGCTAGCTCCACTTTTTGCAGCAGCCATTCCAGACGGAGCCGCTCATAATCGGTCGCATTTCGCTGCTGGCTTAGCCGTGGTTCCAGCCGGGTGCGCAAAATATCAATCTCGGACTGGATCATGGCGAGAGGCGCCCTCGGATCTGTCGGGACCACGACTGCCACAGGTTCCCCTTGGGAGACCCATTGGAAGCGGTTGACCTTGAGCTGCGTTAAAACCCCTGCCTGCGGGCTGGCCACTTCTGCTTGAACGGCCTCCACTTCACCTTGCAGCGTTGGCGCGCCGAGATTTTGCTTCCAGATAATGACCGTGGCCACGACCGCGCCCAGGAAAACGAGCAGCGGGAGGACTTGGATGCGGAATTCACGCCAGCGCTGTCCTGCCGGCGTTGGAATTGGGGGCAACGGTTTAAAGTTCGGATTCATTCTCAGCTTTAAGACTCGTGACCCGGGAAACGCCCTCGAACTCCCGCAATTCTCTTAACAGGTCTTCCACGCGATTAGAATCGCGCAACAAGACGCGATAGGAAAGGTCTGTTCCTTCATAGCCTTCGTGCGACCGTTGACTGGCACATTGAGCCTTTAGGCTGTGTCGATCCAGCAAACGAACCAAGGCGGCCAGCTCGGTCAAAGGTCGAGCCCAATGGAGATTAACGATGAGGTCGAAGCGATGACGGCTGCCAAAGCTCGTGTACCAAAGGAACATCATGACAATGACGACGATCAGGCAACCGATGACGGCCGTTGTAAATTTCTGGGTGCCGCAGGCCATGCCAATGACGATAACGGAGAGCACATACGTCGTGTCGAGCGTATCACGCAGAATATTGCGAAAGCGGACAATGGCGAAGACCGCCATGAGGCCGAAAGCCGTGACGAGATTATTGTTTAGGACTTGCATGACCAGCGCGACGAGGATCGGCATGATCACGAGCGAATTGACGAAGGATCGGGAATAAGAAAGCCCGGAGTGTGTCAGCATATAGACCCACGCGATGAGCTGGCCGGACAAAAAGGCCACCAAAAGCCCGAGGATCAACATCGGCAGATTCAGTGGGGCCGATGCGTAGTCGCCTTGAAAAAACCAATCATTCATGCGGCGGTTCGGACGACGCTGCCATTCGCAATTGCCTTCAAAAACTCCTTCCGGGCATTCAGGTTCTCGACGGACTCGGGGCCGGCCTGGAAAACATATTGGGAGTCAAACTGTCGTTCGCCCAGCAGGGCCACGCCATCCGCGTACTTCGCTGCCGAACATTGGGCGAACCCGAATATTCGCACCATCTCGCGAAACCAATCAGGGAAGCGGCCAGTGAACTTCAGTTCCAATACGACGCTGCGGCCGAAAACGCAGACAGGGTTGTTCATTTGCCCGGAAAGCCGGGAGCTGGGTTCGGGATCACATTTTACATCGCGGTCCATGGTCACTCGAACCGAGTTGCTGTGACGGCTGATCCAGGCTTCGCGAAAATAGGAAACGTGCGCCTTCGGTTTGGCATGAATCTCGTTCATGATTTGACTGAAACGTTGCAAGGCGACGAGCTGCTTCGGGTCACTTGAAACCAAATGAGCCGGTTCGGGAAGATGACCCGCTAAAATCCAATCCACGGCTTCACGGCGCACTGCTCCACGCTGCTTTAGAATCGCGTCGTTAACGCGGCTCTTAATCTCGAAATAAACAGGCGCCGCAGGCTGGTTCTCGTAAAAACGCATGCGCAGTTTGTAGCGGTTCTTGTTTCCATTGATGGTGTGCCAGTAGGTCAGCAATTGGTCCGAATCCAAATACAGACTATGCACGGCATACGACAAGTTCGGCTGCGTCGCCCCGTACTCGTCAATCGCCAGATAGCTGCTGACAAAATTCCGAACCGCCAGAGCGACATCTTCCTTAACAATATACTTAAGCTCGAAACGCTGGAACTGAACGTTGTCTTGCACCTTATTCCGTGCTCCTACGCTGATATATTGAGATTGAGATTTCCGCGGTCTTAGCTCTCATGAGCATTTCGCCAAACCGGCACGCAATTGTTACACAACTGCCAGTCGACGCAATAAAACATCCTGATGAGAATTGGTCGCACCAGCACCGCCACTTACTTGTAATGAGTGACGTGTTCACTATAATCCTTAATTCTCTGGATCGACAAGCCAAACACACGTGCTGCACCTGCTGCGCCTATCCTGAACACATTTCGTGCGTTTGAAAGGCTTTAGTAGCAGAACGAATGCCACGGCGGCGGCGCGTGCGGCGTGTCAGACGCACCCATGGCACCAATCAGACGCCTTAACTTGGATGCTCAGCTGGCTTTCATTCATCAGCTAAACAGCGATCGGTGCTTTGATCGACGGATGCGGTTCATAGCCCATCAGCGAAAAATCGTCGTATGTGAAGTCGTGAATGTTCTTGATCGCAGGATTCAATTGCATCCGAGGCAATGGGCGCGGTTCCCGGGAAAGCTGCAGTGCGGCCTGTTCCCTGTGATTGCTATAGAGGTGAAGGTCCCCCAAAGTGTGCACAAAGGTTCCCGGCTTAAGTTGGCAGACCTGCGCCACCATCAGCGTCAGCAGCGCGTACGAAGCGATATTGAACGGAACACCCAGGAAAAGATCGGCGCTCCGCTGGTAAAGCTGGCAGCTCAATTCACCTTCCTGGACAAAAAACTGGAACAGAGCGTGGCAAGGGGGCAATGCCATCTGTTCGATTTCTCCGATGTTCCAAGCGCTGACGATGTGCCGCCGGCTATCTGGATTTGTCCGAATCTGAGCAATGACCTGATCGATCTGATTGATGGAACCCCCGTCCGGAGTTCGCCAGTCACACCATTGCGCCCCATAAACGCGTCCTAAATTCCCATCGGTGTCCGCCCATTCATCCCAAATGGTCACGCCATGATCGTTCAAATATTTGACATTGGTGTCGCCGCGCAGGAACCAAAGCAACTCGTAGATAATCGATTTAACGTGAAGCTTCTTCGTGGTCAGAAGCGGAAATCCGTCGGCCAACGGAAAGCGGGCCTGAGCGCCAAAGACCGCGTACGTGCCGGTTCCGGTGCGGTCAGGTTTGAATTTGCCTTGCTCAAGAACCAGGCGCAACAGGTCGTGATATTGGCGCATAATAGGTGACGTTGTGCAGTCAGGACCGGGTAGGGCAGCGTTGCGGCGCCGCCTGCAATCTCCGACGGAGCGCGAACATTCCTGTCCGCAGCAGTTCCCGGCCTTCAAGGCCGCCACAGGCTGGCCCAGCGCATTCCATCGGATGGACATTGCTGCGGACAGGAATGTCCGCGCTCCGTCGCAGATTCATAACGATTATTCCGAGCTGGCCGCAGCCTTGGGGAGGGATAGCGCCAAATCATGATTCTTGCCGCCACGCCGCACAGTGATTGGAATTGCCTCGCCATAAACTCGCGCAAGCCAGTCACCGTTCGCAGCGAAAAACGACAAAGAGCGGTTTGCCGGTTTGCTGCGCCAGCTTCTGGCCTTCCGCGTAATTGTAAATCCATCGAATCTTGCCATCCACAGCTTTGGACTCCGCTTCGGCAGCGGAGACGGAAGTTTTCGATGTGGCAGCGAGGGCCACCAAAGCAACGTGGCAAACAAAGGAGCAAATCTTGCGGGTCATAGAATTCATGTCGTTTTCGAACAACCGGACATTGCTAGTGTTTTTAGCAGACGGTTTCAAGCATTTCACAATTTCAATTTCGTTGATTGTTTATGGGACTCAGGCATATTGACTGTGTTTCGTTCCAGTCGCAGGCATCAGGTGTTTAGTCAACCCGGTGTCGCAATATCTGAATGACGGCAGCAATAGCACAGCTTGAGTTATGAAAATGGCGGTCTTCATTTCGTTAGGCTTGCTGGTGTTCGTATTCGCCTGTATTTGGGTGCTCACTCATTTGCGTTATCATATCGGGTCGCGTTACCTGAGAATCACTCTGTTCGGCATTACATTGCGGCGGATCTCCTTAGACGACATCGAATCGGTTTCGAAGCGGCGTCCGTCTGGCTGGACCGAGCATTGGTGGAGCACCATTCGACCAAATCATCGGATGCTCTTTATTCGCCGAAGCCGCGGCTTGCGCAAGTATCTCGTTGTCACTCCCAAGAACCGTTACATCTTCAAGGCCGATCTCGAGCGGGCTATGAAAAGGAAACTGGCCGTCACCGAAACGTCGGCCGAGAGCATGTCGCAGGTTTCCGATTGTCCCACCTAAGAGGGGCTTCTTTTGCTCAATCTCGATCTCCTACCCTCTATTTCAGGGAGCGAAGCTATCCCTACATAGCGTCGCATCCATTTCATATGAAATCGAAAGAAATGAAACAGGCGCTCGATTGCGCCGTTAAGGCAGCCATCGGGGCCGGAAGATTGATGCGAGAAAACCTGAACAAGGCTAAGCGGGTCACGCATGAGCAGCAACATGACATCAAGCTTGAGCTGGACGTCCGGTGTCAGAAGTTAATTGAAAAGCGCTTGCGCTCAGGGTTTGGCGATATCTCGGTCCTTGGGGAGGAAGGCACGCTCGGGGATCCGTGCGCGCCTAAGCGGTGGGTGGTTGATCCAATCGACGGCACCGTAAACTTCACCTATGGGATTCCACACGCCTGTGTTTCCATAGCCTTGCAAGTCCGAAACTCGCGCGACGCCAGTGGCGCATCCAGCGCGACAGCCGAACCATATGAGACCTGCCTTGGAGTTGTGTACGATCCGTTCTGCGACGAACTTTGGACGGCCCAACGCGGCCGCCCGGCTTATCTGAATGGCAAGCGCATCCGAGCAAGCCGGCGCTCCAAGTTAAGTGAGGCCATTATGTCGGTCGGCTTCGCAAAATATCCGGAGACCCTGGAAGCAACACTGCCGACGCTCAATCACCTGATCTATCGTGTGCGCAAAATTCGGATCATGGGAGCGGCTGCGTTGGGGTTGGTCTACGTCGCGACGGGCCGCTTCGATGCCTATATCGAATCCGGCATTCGGCTTTGGGATATTGCCGCAGGTGGTCTGATCCTCGAATGCGCCGGTGGGGAATTCTGGAGAAAACCATTGGCTGGAGAACATGCCTATAAGGTAATCGCGAACAACGGATTGTTTCGGCGACGACTTCAGCAAATGCAATCTCGGCGCGTTCGATAAGAGCGTGGGTCGCGGCCGCGCGGGTAAGCGATTGGTCGCGGCGTTCCCCCGATCAACTGGCATAGTGGCAGGCAGACCAGGGTTTCACTTCGGCGCCGAGTTCTCTATTGCAAACCAATTCGGCCTCGTCATCCTGACGCGGCATGAGTTGCATCGTACGGATCGTATCCGCATTCCTTGTGCTTGCGATGGCGGGCTTCCTTTTCACCCGGGCAGGGACCTTGGCGCAATTTCGGACGCCTGTTGGCGATATCGACGTTGAGCTCTTTGATGCGGACAAGCCGGCAACTGTTCAAAATTTCCTTCGGTATGTGCGCAGTGGAGCCTACACGAATATGCTCTTTCATCGATGGGTGCCGCGTTTTGTCGTTCAAGGCGGCGGATTTCGTGTGGCAACCCAATCCGGAGGCAACGTCATCGATGCCATCTCTACATTTGGAACGATCACCAATGAATACGCAACCGGCCGGAAGTTCAGCAACGTGTACGGCACTCTCGCGATGGCGCGAGTCGGAGGCCAAACCAACTCGGCAAGCTCTCAATGGTTTTTTAACTTGGCTAACAATGCGCCCTTGGACTCCGTGGATGGCGGATTTACCGTGTTCGGCCGAGTTGTTCGCGGAACAAATACTCTGAATCGCTTTAATAATACTGCGGTGTCCAATGGCATCTACCGATTGCAACTCGAGAAACCGTTGGATGAATTGCCGGTCCTCTCCACGAATCCCACTTACAACGATTTACTGTACGTGGATATTTCCTTGCTGAATATTCGCGTCGCTTCGATTGGAAGAGGCCGGCGCGAGATTTCATGGATGAGCGTCAGCAATAAACCGAACCATGTCGAATTCACCACGGCGTTCCCGGCCGTCTGGCAGGCCCTCGCAAGCACTAATGGCAACGGCCAAACCATGAAGTTCGTCGATTCAGAAAACACCGGCCCTTCGCGATTTTATCGGGTGAGGATTGATTACGGGGGTCTGTGAATGAATGAGATGTTATTAGAAAGGAGAACTCGATGCAGATGCGTTCCGCCACGACCGAGCGTCCAGAGGCTGCCTTGATGGAACGCTAGCGAGCCCAAATTTCCGCGGAATCGATGGACGATCCCAGCTTCCAAAATATTCTTCCCAGCGGCCTTCGCAGGGTCCACTGCATACAAGAAGCCGCTCGATGATAAGGCCTAAAGACGATTGTTGGCCACGGCGGCGCTATGAATGCCCGAATCACTCGAAACCGTGAGTTGCACCCGCGGAGCAGAAGTAGCAGAAGCCACGCCACGACGCCACGATTGGCTGGTTGACACGCCGGAGCAAACGTCTAAATTCGCGGTAAATTCCATTTCCAACACACTGATTTCTTCATGAAAACGACGCCTCGCCGCTTAACCGGGCTGACACCACGCCGGTCCGTTGGGTTCACTTTGATCGAGCTGCTCGTAGTGATCGCGATCATCGCGATACTCGCTGGCATGTTGCTTCCCGCTTTGTCGAAGTCGAAGACCAAAGCGCAAGGCATATCATGCCTGAATAATTTGAAGCAATTGCAGCTCGCGCACTTGCTTTATCCAGATGATAACAACGATTATTTAACCGGTCCTGGTTATCTGAATCCGGTCGAGCCCAATGCCTGGGTGGACGGCTGGTTGGACTACAATGGGGGCAACCGGGCTAACACAAACATTCTGGACTTGCTCGATCCGAAACGCGCCCGCTTCGCGCCTTATTTGCCCACCGCCCAAATCTATAAGTGTCCGGCCGATTTCAGCTATGTCACGATCGCCGGGAAAAAACATTTTCGCGTGCGGAGCATGGGGATGAGCCAGGCGATGGGCGGCCCGGGCGGTTGGCTTCCGGGAGATTACAACGAGGGCCAACGGCAGTGGAAGGTCTATTACAAGACGGCCGATTTTGGGGTCGCCGGCGCTTCGAAACTTTACGTGCTTTTGGACGAGCACCCGGACAGCATTAACGCGGGCGGATTTGCGAACATGATGCCCAGAACGCCAGGCGCCACCAAGATCATTGATTTCCCCGCGAGCTTTCACAATGGCGCGGCTGGCCTTTCGTTTGCCGACGGCCACGCCGAGATCAAGGTCTGGAAGGATCCGCGCACAAAACCCAAAGTGCGCTTCAATAATTCTCTCCAACTAAACGTCGGTTCGCCGAATAACCAAGATATGATTTGGCTGGCCGACAGGACTACGGTGGCGAGGGAATAATTTCGGAAACGCGACGGCGCGGGAGTTTTCTTTACGAGCCCTCCCGTAGCGGCGTCTCGGAAGAGCGCCGCAAATTCGGGTTGTTTTAGGATAGAATGGCGGCGCTCCTCCGAGATGCCGTTACAACGTGCTGGACTGCTGCCCCCGTACAAATTCTTCCAGAAATTCCAATTGCATCTCCGGGGCACGATTCCAGAATGCAAACGTCAAGAGAATGATCTCGGTTCATTACCCTAAACATTCCTAATCCAATCCAAAGTTAATTATGGGTATTCTCAACTTTCTTCCCGGCCAATTACTCGAAATCATTGAATGGACTGACGATTCGCGCGACACCTTGTCTTATCGGTTTCCAGACGATGACAAGGAGATCAAGCGCGGCGCGCAATTGATCGTCCGCGAATCGCAAACTGTGCAGTTCGTCTATCTGGGCGAATTCGGCGACACCTTTGGTCCGGGCAAACATGCGCTGACTGCGGATAACATTCCGATCCTGACGACGCTGAAATCGTGGAAGTATGGCTTTGAATCGCCCTTCAAGGCCGACATTTACTTTCTGAACACCCGCGTTTTCACTGGCAACAAATGGGGCACGTCAAATCCCGTCATGATGCGCGACAACGATTTTGGAATCGTGCGAGCACGGGCCTTTGGGACGTACGATTTTCGCATTGTCGAGCCGCGCTTGTTTTTGAAAGAGGTGGCGGGTACCGATCATCAGTTCCGCCTGGATGAGTTCGCCGAGACCGATGTTTTGGCGAGCCTTGAATCGGGTGATCTGAAAGGAAAAAAGATCGGTTCGACATATCGAATCACCCGCGCAGCGTTCCCGCGAGCGCATGACGCAGGAACTGTATGCCATGTGCGCTGCACGCGTTCCAGGAGACACGCATCGGAACTTGCAGGTCCAGCCGCGCTACTCCAGCCAGACGTTCAAACATGTGCTCCTGCCGGCCTGGTTAATTACGTTTAATTACGGCTCGAAACGATACCAAGTGGTGGCGAACGGCTGCACCGGAGCGATTGCTGGCAAACATCCGTTGAGCTGGGTCAAGATTCTGTTTTTGATTCTGACGATTGCGCTGGGCGCGGCCATCGGGTACCTGGTTTTCGGGCGCTGAATTGGAGGTTAGGTTCAGCGAGCGGCTGGAGACGAATAGCTCCTGAGCGCCTCGGTATTAACGCGACTCGATTTATGAACATCCTCAGACGCAACGCGAGTGCGTTTCCTGCGGCTCTCGCTCGACTCTATCGTCGGGCTCTATGAACAAAGGCCGCGTCATAATCGTAGGAGTAATCGCCGCGCTGCTGATCGTTGCTTTCACCGTGCTCTACCAAGTCGTCGTCCAGCAATCACCGCTGACTGTGACTTTCCTTGGCTACACGAACTTTGTGCCGGGAAGGCTGCCCTTTGCTCTATTCGCAGTCACTAACAACAGCACACGCACCGTGCAACGCTGGGCTTGGGAAATCCACTTGGCCACCGGGCGGGCGGCATTAGCGGAGCTTGGCGCCGTGACTCTCAAACCCGGCCAGGGCGAGTATCTCGAACTGACTAGTGTTGAGGCCTGGCCCATCTGGAGACTGGCGGTTTTATCCACAGGGACCTCATCAAAGCGAAATTGGAACCAATTGCTGACTAGCACTTCTTATGTTGCGAGCAACCAGTGGGACCAGCTCCAGTTTGATCGGTCGTTCAGCCCGTGGGTTCCTGGACCACCGTTGGTTCCAGCACCACCTAGCGCCAAACGTTGAAATTCACCAATGCGAACACATCGGCTTTTCCGATTGCCTGGCCAGCGCGCGTCGTGGTCAAAGCCGCTGAACGGCGTCTTCAGCGGCTGCGAGATAGGCCGGGCACCCTGAACGCCGACCGGTTGTATTTCGATTTGCTTTCGGTTAGTCACTTCCGCCAAAGTCTCATGATGAGCACTTTCAAATATCTTTCTGTTCCAGTTTTGCTCGCTCTCACCACTATCATTAACTTCTCTTCAGCTCAACCCATGAAACGAATCGAAGAAAAAGACTTTGGCGCCATGCCAGATGGCACGCCGGTGAAACAATTCACCTTGCGCAATTCCAAGGGAATGGTCGCAAAGGTCATTACGTACGGTGGCATCGTTACTGAACTTCAAGCTGCGGACCGCAACGGGGCGATGACGAACGTGCTCCTCGGCGCCGATTCGTTCGACAAATACCTTCGTGGCTTCGGTGGTTCGGCGGCCGTGATCGGACGTTTCGCCAACCGCATTGCCAAGGCGCGGTTCACGATTGATGGCAAAGAGTACACCCTGGCCGCCAATAACGGCCCAAACCACCTTCACGGCGGGCGCAAGGGGTTCGCGCAGGTCATCTGGCAAGGCAAAGCACTACCCGCCACGGAGCACGAAGCCGCTGTTCAACTAACCTACGCCAGCAAGGATGGCGAAGAAGGTTATCCAGGAAATCTCACAGTCAACGTCACCTACACGTTAACTGACAACAACGAACTGCGGATCGATTACCAAGCAACAACGGACAAAGCGACGCCGGTCAACTTGACCAATCACGCTTACTTCAACCTGGCCGGATCGGGCGATGTGTTGGGCCACGAACTCTGGCTTAATGCGGACCGTTATACTCCAGCCGATGATCAGTTGATTCCCATCGGCGAGATTGCGTCTGTGAAAGGTACGCCGCTCGATTTTACGACGCCCACGCTAGTCGGCGCCCGGATCGATCAACTCAAGCCGAAGCTGAACGGATACGATCACAACTTTGTGATCAATGGCGGCGGCAATTCGCTCACATTGACCGCCCGCGCTCGCGATCCCAAAAGCGGTCGAACGATGGAAGTGAAGACGACCGAACCCGGCGTGCAACTCTATACAGGCAATCATCTGAAGCATGCGGGGCTTTGTCTGGAGACACAGCATTATCCCGATTCGGTCAACAAACCGAATTTTCCTTCGCCAATCCTTCGGCCCGGCCAAACGTTTAAAAGCACGACGGTGTTCGCGTTCTGGGCGAAGTAATGACTCCGTAACGCTGCCATGAACGGAGCGCCAGCCTCCGCGTTGCAACATTTCGATGCGGCTCTGAATCCTTCTCGCGCATCGTGATGGGCCATGTTATCGTCAAGCACTGAACATGGCTACGACGAGTCTGTTTCGAAACCTCAGGTCGATCAACGCCCTGTCGACCCGCTTTCGCTTTTGCGGTTGCGAACGTTTGCGTTTCGTCGCGATGTTGCCGTTGCTGTTATGGGCCTGCGCGGCGATTTGCTTTGCTGGCGAAGATGATTCGTGGACGGCCACCGTGAAAGAGCGCCGGCAATGGTGGAGTTTACAACCAGTCTCAAGGCCGAAGATTCCGTCGGTTCGGAACTCGGATTGGTCGGCGCATCCAATTGATCGCTTTATCTTGGCCAAGCTCGAAGAGCATGGCCTAACACCGTCTCCGTCTGCGGACTCGACGATCTTAGCTCGGCGGCTCTCCTTTTTGCTGACCGGACTTCCGCCATCTCCCGAAGAGACTCAGGCGTTCGCCGAGGCTGCTGCGCAAGATTCGCGGCGGGCTGTAGAACAATTGGTGGATCGCTTGCTGGCTTCGCCACATTTCGGTGAACGATGGGCGCGCCATTGGATGGACGTTGTCCGATACGGCGACACCTACGGTTATGAATGGGATATCCCTGCCAAAGGCGCGTGGCGTTATCGCGATTATCTGATTCGAGCGTTTAATGCGGACGTGCCTTTCGACCAAATCATTCGCGAACAGATCGCTGGAGATTTGCTGAAGGAACCGAGGATCGACGCCACGACCCAAATCAACGAATCACTCATCGGACCGATGTTCTATCTTTTGGGCGAATATCGTCACGGCGACAGCGCCGAGTTCGACGGAATTCATCAGGAAATGCTCGACAACCAGATCGATGCCTTCGGAAAGGCTTTTCAAGCGACGACTATTGCCTGCGCACGCTGCCACGACCACAAGATCGATGTGGTCTCGCAGCGAGATTATTACGCATTGGCGGGCGTGTTCATGAGCTCTCGCTGGCTCACCCGAACACTGGATTTGCCGAATAAAACCCAGTCGATCCGCCCGAAGATCGAGTCACTTAAGCGCGACCTTCGTCCTTCTTTGACTGCACTTTGGCTGGCCGACACTAAACACTTTGCGGATCGCCTGCTGGAAGCTCAGACGAACTTGAACATTTTGGCGGCGTCTAGCAATAATCCCGCACCTCCGACGAATAAAGCATCCGCCTCTTCCGACAAGTCCGCTTCGTCCGCGCCGACGCCCGCGCTCACAAACGTTTGGGAAACAGTGCTCTACTTCCCAACGAACAAGACGCCTTCGATCGAAGACCTTCGCTATCCTTGGTTTCAACTGGCGAAAGCAGCGCGCGAAGGAGCTGACGTTGAATCGCGCTGGCGTGAACTGGCGCAGGAATACCAGACGAATCGCGAGCAACGGCTGCTGCAAAACGCCGAGCGGTTCATCGTGGTGACTAATTTCCACGAAAGCTTGCCGCGCGGTTGGTCGATGGATGGCCTAGGTTTGCAACAAGGACCCGCGGCTCGCGGCGACTTCGCTCTGGCGGCGGACGGCTCAAATATAGTCGAGCACGTTATCGAAGAGGGCTGGTTTACGGATTCTCATTCGTCGCGACTAAACGGCGCGCTGCGGACGCCGTTCCTCAATACGTTCACGAACCGATTCATCTTTTTCGAAGCTTCCGGGGGAGATTTCGCGGCTCATCGCACCGTCGTGGACAATGCGTTTCTGACCGAACGACAGCAGTACCTACGCACCAATCTGCCGACATGGATTCGCGTCTCGACCTTTCCCGAGATGCGCGAGCGCCGCATTTACGTCGAGTTCGCCACGAAAACGAGCAACGGCAATTTCCCTCCGCGTGTTGGTCTCGGCGGCAAGTGCACAGAGGATCAAGCCGCTGATCCACGCAGTTGGTTTGGCCTTACGCGCGTCTGGCTGGGGAATCAAGAAACGAATCCCGCCCCGGAGTTAGTAGAGTTTCCGGCGCTTTTCTCGGGTGACGCACCAAAAGATTTGGCAGGCGTGGCCGAGCGCTACGCACAATGGCTCGCCGAATCGATCCGGGCATGGTCGGATAACAAAGCGTTGGCGCACGATATTCGCTTGATCAATTGGATGCTTTACCACCGGCTTCTGCCGAATCGGCTCGAGCCTTCGAGTCCCGCGCCTATCCAACGCTTCATGGCACGATATCGCGAGTTGGAAAGCCAAATTAAAAACCCGGAGACGATTAACAGCCTGGCTGAATTGGATGCGAGTGTTGATTACCGATTTAACCACCGTGGAAACTACGACGCCCTAGGAGATCCCGTTCCACGCGGGTATGTCGCCGCATTGACTCCCGCAGGGCAGCGCATTGGATTGAAGGGAAGCGGACGCCGCGAATTGGCCGAACTGATCGCCAGTCCTGAGAATCCGTTGACCGCGCGCGTTATTGTCAATCGCGTCTGGGATTGGCTCTTCGGCACAGGGTTGGTGGCGACTCCAAACGATTTCGGACGTTTGGGCGAGCGCCCTTCGCATCCCGAGTTGCTCGATTATCTCGCCTCGGAATTTCAGGATGACGGATGCTCGATCAAACGATTGATCCGGCGCATTGTTCTGACGGAAACATTTTGCCAATCCGGACAAGTGGCCAGCAACGCTCGCGCGATCGATCCGGAAAATCGCTGGCTGCATCATTTTCCATCGCGACGATTAGAAGCCGAAGCAGTTCGAGATGTGATCCTCGCGGTTGCAGGCCGCTTGGACGCGCAGCTTTACGGTCCGCCGATCGATCCATTTCGGTTGAACGAAGATCCGGAGAAGAGGCTTTTTTCCGGGCCAATTGATGGGCAGGGGCGCCGCGCACTCTATACGAAGGTGACAATCATGGAGCCACCGAAGTTCTTGGCGGCGTTCAATCAACCAAACCCGAAGATGTCCACGGGGAAACGTGATGTCACCAACCTGCCAGCGCAAGCGTTGGCGTTGCTGAACGATCCGTTTGTGACTGGACTGGCGGAATTTTGGGCCAAGCGTCTTGTCGAAATGCCGCATCGGTCGCCGAGCGAACGAATCGCGTATATGTTCCAGCGAGCGTTCAATCGTCAAGCGCGCGCTGATGAATTAAGTCGCTGGCTCGGATTATTCAACGAGATGGCCTCGCAACAGAATGCATCTGCTGGCACGGCGATGACGTGCGTTCCCGCCTGGAAAGCGGTCGCACACGCCTTGTTTAATGCGAAGGAGTTTATTTACGTGCGGTAGTTCGTTCGTGACAGAGATCTGAAATCGAACCGAAGCCAATGAAGATCCTAATGATTCTCAACGGTTGGGAAAGGCTTCTTCTCCTCGCTGTCATTCTCGCCGCCTTATGGTTCCTGAGAGGCCGCGGTTCGGCGAGCGAAGATTGAAAGTGCGGAGCGAGTAAAAGGGACGGACCGATGGTGATTTCAAACTTGAGCCTAAGGACTTGTTGGGCGAGACTTCCAACGTGATCTCAGAGAGAATTCCAGAACTCCGGCAGCTCTCCCCGCAAGAGAAACTCGCCTTGGATGGTGAGCTTTGGGACGAACTAACGGCAGACCCGAAAGCTCTTCCGCCTCGCGCGGATCATATTAAGGTGCTTCAAGAGCGCTTAGAGCACTATCGCAAGCATCCTAATGATGTCGTGGCTTGGGAAGACCTCAAGAGTCGGATACTGTCATGAAAAAACGTTCTGATTGCGGTTGTCCCGGCGCGAGGCCTGTGCCGCGCACCCGCCGGGAGTTCTTGCGCACGACCTCGAATGGGTTCGGCTTGCTGGCGTTGGCGGGATTGATGGCCGACCGGGCATTTGCTGGATTAAGCTCGAACGCGCCTGCACCTCACCAACCGCCTCGCGCCAAACACGTGATCTTCTGTTTCATGGATGGCGGTCCAAGCCATGTGGACACGTTCGATCCGAAGCCGATGTTGACCAAACGTCAGGGGGAGAAGATCGGTTCCGCGGCTGTTTCGAAACGCGCGCAAAGCGGAGCGGACCGAGTTTGGCTCGGAAGCCCGTGGGAATTTCGCCAGCGCGAGCAGAGTGGTCTTTGGGTGAGCGACTTGTTGCCCTGCATTGCTTCATGCGCTGATGAATTGTGCGTCGTTCGGTCCTTGATAGGAGATCAGCCTTTGCATGGCCAGCAAGCGCTTCTCTTGCACACCGGGCGCGTGACAGGCAACGCACCGAGCTTTGGTTCGTGGATTTCTTACGGGCTTGGAACCGAAAATCAGAATTTGCCGGGCTACGTTCTGCTTAACAACGATTGGATTCCCAACGGCGGTTTCGAGAACTTCAGCAGCTCATTTCTGCCGGCCACACATGGAGCCACCTTGGTCCGGGCGAAAGGGGCGCCGGTCGATAATATCGTCCCGGCCGATTCCGGCGGCCTGCAGAAACGGAAGCTCGATCTGCTGCGAGTTCAAGATGCCGAGTTCGCCCAGACGACGAGCGACGAATCTGCGATTGACTCAGCCATTCGGAATTACGAGACAGCGTTTCGCATGCAATCGCTCCTGCCGCAGATCGCGGACGTGAGCAACGAAAGCAGCGCGACTCGGAAACTCTACGGCCTCGACGCCGCCAACGACTATCAAAAGTACTATGCGCTGCAATGTCTCCGGGCGCGGCGCCTTGTCGAAGCCGGAGTGCGTTTCGTGGAAATCACTTGTCCGTTAACCCATTCGAACAATTCGCCTTGGGACCAGCATGGCGACCTTAAGAAGTACCATTCGGAGAATGCTTTGATCACAGACCAAGCTGTCGCAGCTTTGATTGTCGATCTGAAACAGCGCGGCTTGCTCGACCAAACAATTGTCCTGTGGGCCGGGGAAATGGGCCGGACACCACACACTCCGAAAATTAAGGAAACCGCTGGACGCGACCATCACGTCAATGGCTACAGCATCTTCCTGGCGGGCGGCGGCATCAAAGGCGGAATTGCTTACGGCCAGACGGACGAATTTGGCAATTCAGTGGCGGACAAGCCGCTCACAATCCATGATATCCACGCCACGATTCTTCATCTTCTGGGTCTCGATCATCAAAAGCTCATCTTCCGCCATGGCGGGCGGGACGTCAGCTTGACCGATGTTCATGGAATGATCGTTCGGGATATTCTCGGATGATATTGGACTTGTCGTAGGACAGGCGTCTCGCCTGCCTTTGGCGTAACGCAGACTTTGAGTCTTCCGTATCGCAGAATTGTATCCTGCGGATTGGCCGCAAGTTCGAGCGCCCCGGCAGGTACGGACGGTATACCAATTGCAAATCGGCCATACAGCAAACTGAAAGTCTGCGCTACGACAAACTGCGGCGCGCGAAGTCACCCAGCCAAACGAATGGATTGAGAAAGGACCAACGTATGATACGAACAATATTCTGCACCGCACTCGCACTGGCTGCTGTTGCACAAACTGGTCTGCGCGCCGCTGAAATCATAGCGGCAGTCGAAGTTTTGCCGGGAACGCAACGCCTGACCATGGCCGGTGATATCGCCTCGAATTTGGTGGCGGGTGTGGACCGGTTTCTCCTGCGCGAGTTGGACAAATCGGTCGAGCGGCGGGCCAAGCATTGGAAGCGCGATTTCTCGTCGCCGGAAGCCTACAGCAAGTCGATCGAGACGAATCGCCAGCGTCTGGCGCATATTCTTGGAGTGCGTGACGAACGTGTGCGCTCCGATGAATTGCAGCTTTTTGGTGCAATCAGCCAGGACGCTGCAATCTACCGCGGCTCCAATTACAATGCTTATGCCGTGAGCTGGCCCGTGTTTGGCAATGTTCACGGCGAAGGGCTGTTGTTAACCCCTGCCGTCAAAATGGGGGCGGATCAGAATCTTGCAAATACGCGCGGCAAAGCCGACATCATCGCGATTCCAGACGCTGATCAAACGCCCGAGCAAATCGCCGGCTTGTTTGACGGTGTTGCCACTGAATCGCAGTTCGTGCGCCGCTTGGCTGAAAGCGGATGCCGGGTGCTCATTCCAGTGTTAATTAACCGGCAGATGGGCCAGCCCAAGTCGTCGAAGATCACAAACCGAGGGACTGGACTGAGCAATCGCGAATTTCTTTACCGTTCAGCATTTGAGCTGGGCCGTCATTTGATTGGTTACGAAGTGCAGAAAGTGCTAGCCGGTGTCGATTGGTTTTCGAAAGCTGGCGGAAACAAGTCCACGATTGGCGTGATCGGCTGGGGCGAGGGCGGGCTTCTAGCGTTTTATGCAGCGGCGCTAGACTCGCGCATCGACGCCGCTTGTGTCAGCGGTTACTTCGAAGATCGACGCAATATCTGGCAAGGGCCGATCGATCGGAACGTCTTCGGTCTGCTCGAGCAATTCGGTGATGCCGAGCTGGCCAGCATGATTGCTCCGCGCACATTAATCATCGAAGCAGCCAAAGGGCCGGAGGTCATGTTGCCTGGCAATGGCGGAGGTGCTCCGGCGCGATTGGTCACGCCGAAAATCGATGACGTTCGCCGCGAGTTCGAACGCGCTCAGGCGATCGTCAAGGACCTTAATCCCCCGCCGCGACTCGAATTGGTGGTCAGCGGCGATGGATCAGGACCGTATGGCACATCGGAAACACTGTCGAAATTCCTGACTTCGCTATCGGTTGAGGCCAAGCTCGCCGATGTCGGAACGCCACCGAAGCCAGTCACGAACGTCAATGCCAAAGCCCGGGCTTACCGCCAGTTTCAGGAGATCGACCGTTACAGCCAAGCACTCCTCACGGAGAGCCCGTATGTTCGCGCCGAGTTCATGAAGAAGCTTGACACCACTTCGCTCGATAAATACGAAAAATCAGCCGAGCCTTATCGACAATTCTTCTACGACGAAGTTATCGGCCGCTTCGATGAAAAGCTGTTGCCTCCAAATGCGCGCGCGCGCAAAGCCTATGACATGCCGAAATGGACGGGTTACGAGGTTGTGCTGGATGTCTTTCCGGACGTGATCGCTTACGGCGTCCTGCTCCTGCCGAAGGATTTGAAAACTGGAGAAAAACGACCGGTCGTGGTTTGCCAGCACGGTTTGGAAGGCCGGCCGCAGGACGTGATCGCGGGCGATCAGGCCGCTTATCATGATTTCGCGGCAAAGCTGGCTGAGCGAGGCTTCATCACGTTTGCGCCGCAAAACCTTTATATTTTTAGAGACCGTTTTCGGACGCTGCAGCGCAAAGCCAACCCGCTCAAGAAAACTCTGTTCTCCATCATCACGCCGCAACACCAGCAAATTGTCGATTGGCTGGAGACGCTGCCTTACGTCGATCCCACGCGGATTGCTTTTTATGGACTCAGCTACGGCGGCAAAACGGCGATGCGTGTGCCAGGATTGGTCCCCGAGTATTGCCTATCGATCTGTTCGGCGGACTTCAACGAATGGGTTTGGAAGAATGCTTCGTCGCGCAGTCCGTACAGCTACGTTTGGACGGGTGAATATGAAATCTTTGAATTCGACCTGGGCAGCACATTTAATTATGCCGAGATGGCGGCCTTGATTGCACCGCGGCCATTCATGGTCGAACGCGGGCATTTCGACGGCGTGGCGCCTGATGAAACCGTGGGCTACGAGTTCGGCAAGGTGCAATTCCTCTATGCGGCGAAGCTCGGGATTGGCGACCGTTGCGAGATCGAATGGTTTGTCGGACCGCACACGATCAACGGCAAACGAACCTACGAGTTTCTGCACAAGCATCTGAAGTGGCCGAGGCCGTAAGAACCAAGTCTTCAGAGTTCATGATTTTGTCTCGTTTGCTGAAGCTCCCGCAACATTGTTCATCTCTCGAGGCAGTTATCCCGAAACGCCCGGAGCGGAATCTTGAGGCAAAATCATGAAAGACAAAATCATCAGGAACTAAACCTATGCTCTTGTTGAATTGCTGCCTGAGCCTTTTGGTTCTCTCGTCTTGCGCACTCGCGAATGCCGCGGAGATGGCGACGCTGCCGAATACCCAACCACTCACCTGGAACGAAGACCTCTCCGCCAAAATGCTCGCTGGATTGCATCAGTTCGCCGAGCGGAAAATCGATCAATCGATTGAAGCGCGGCAAAAGCATTGGAAACGCGATTTCAGTTCTCGTGAAGCGTACGAGAAATCCGTCGCGCCGAACCGTGAGCGTTTTCGCAAAGCGATAGGCCTCGTCGATCCGCGAGCGAATGTCGCGATGCAGCGATGGGGCGATGATAACAGCCCAGCGTTGGTGGCTGAGACGGACAATTACCGCGTCTTTCAAGTGCGATGGCCAGTCTTGGAAGACGTTTCTGGCGAAGGCCTCTTGCTCGAGCCAAAGCCCAAAGCCGCGGCTTTCGTCATCGCTCTTCCAGACGCTGACCAAACGCCAGAAATGATTGCTGGTTTAGCGGATGGCATTCCGGCTGACTCGCAATTCGCGCGAGGCCTCGCCGAAAATGGGTTCGAGGTCATCGTCCCTATGTTGCGCAATCGCGCCGATGATTTTTCGGGCAATCCTGAAATCTTCATGACGCCTCAGCCGCACCGTGAGTGGATCTATCGCCAAGCCTTTCAAATGGGCCGGCACATTATCGGTTACGAAGCGCAAAAGGTCCTCGCCGCCGTTGACTGGATAAAAGCACGCCAAGGTGCGGAGGCAAAAGTAGGCGTCGCGGGTTACGCGGAAGGCGGTTTGATTGCCTTCTATGCCGCGGCCGCCGACACGCGCATCGACGCCTGTTTCGTCAGCGGCTATTTCGATTCGCGTCAACGCGTCTGGACGGAACCGATCTATCGCAATGTCTGGGGACTTCTTCACGAATTCGGCGACGCTGAGATCGCGACATTGATCGCGCCGGGAGGATTGGTCGTGGAATACAGTGATGTTCCTAAGGTGGACGGCCCGCCACCACCGCGTTCCGGAAAACGTGGCGCCGGAGCAGGAGGAAAATTGACCACGCCGGCGTTTGCCTCAGTTGAAAGCGAGTTCAAGCGCATTGACACTTTGTTGACTGCCGACTTCCAACCCAAACGCCTTGTGAGCAGTCAAAGCGGAACGTTTGGCTCGGCGCTGAAGGAATTCTCGGGCTTGCTCGGTCTGAATTCGGCTATGTCCATGTCGAACAATCGACCGATCGAGCGCAGAACTTCCGTCGATGCCAGGGACCGCCAACAGCGGCAAGTGAAGGAATTGGAGAACCACGTGCAATCGCTCGTCCGGAACGCCGATCTCGTCCGAGACCAGTTCTTCCTGAACCAAGCAATGCCCGAATTGAGAATCCGGACTTGGAATATGCGTCTGCGCCATCCGACGCACGCGCCCGAGAAATTCGTCGAAGCCGCGCTGAAGTACCGCGCGCATCTCTGGGAGGAAGTATTGGGCAAGGTAAATGATCCATTGTTGCCGCCGAATTCACGCTCGAGAAAAATCTACGATCGAGAGAAGTGGGTCGGTTACGAAGTCGTGCTCGACGTTTTGCCAGATGTGTTTGCTTGGGGCGTCTTGCTTGTGCCGAAGGATGTTAAGGCAGGCGAGAAACGGCCGCTCGTCGTGTGCCAGCATGGGCGCAACGGTTTGCCGCAGGATGTGATTGAAGGGAACAAGGAAGCTTACAACGACTTTGCGGCGCGTCTGGCCGAACGCGGTTTCATCACATTCGCGCCCCATAATCTCTACCGCATTGAAGAACGCTACCGCTGGCTTGGCCGTAAGGCCAATGGCGTCAAGCTGTCGATGTTCTCGTTCATCATTGCGCAGCACGATCAGATGTTGCGCTGGCTGGAGACGTTGCCAATTACGCCGAAATGGCCTATCTGACTTTTCCACGTCCGTTCATGGTGGAAGGCGGACAGCATGACCTCGTGGCGCCGGATGAGTGGGTCGCGTATGAGTATGCCAAGGTTCGCTGGTTTTACGACCAGTTTGGTCTGGGCGAGAGAACGGACATCGAATTCTTTAACGGCGGTCACACGATTAACGGTCAAGGAACGTTCGACTTTCTGCATCAACACTTGGCCTGGCCTAAATCCGCGAATTGACAAACGCGCTGTGCGGTCGAACGTTTCAACATGCATGGCGAACTGCGAATTTGGCGTTGGGCCTGGCCCGTTCTGGCGGGGTTGGGCGTAAGTTCAATCATCAACCAAGCCGCAACCGTTTCTCTTTCAATGGAACAGCGATCTCAGACTTGCGGGAACGAACTGCGGAACTCAATCCAGGCATGGTCAAACCAATCCGCAACATTTCTTCGTTCGGCGAAGATGCCGCGGGCGAACTGTACATTGCCGATTCCTCCGCCGGGGAAATTCACAAAATCGTTTCGGGCGTTTCGGCGCCGCTTCTGTCGCAAGTGAACATCGTCGGCAATAAGGTTCGGTTTCTTTTGAGCCGGTCAAACGTACGCTTTAGAATCGCGTGATTCATTCATTGCTTGACGGCGCCTGGCAAACAATCACGACATTTCCCGCCGCTACAACCAAAACGATCGTTCAAGTGAAGAACGAGATTACTTCGAACCAGCGATTCTTCCGCGTGCGGGCGCAATAACAATCACCTCATCACCGGCGCCGCAGGATAGGCGTCCCGCCTGTCCTGCATGTTGCGTACACCAACACAGGGCAGGCGAGACGCGCTGTCCTACTGATTCCGTCTTAAAATCGCGCTCTCCTCAAAAACCGCCCGGCGAATCACGGTGCGCTCGTCGGACGTGAAGGTGACGTGGATTTTCCCATCCTGGGTTTGTATCGCTGTTGGGTAAGCGAATGATCCAGCGCCCTCCGCGAGATTCCGCCGATGCGGAAAGGTTTTCCCAAGATCAGTCGAGATGGCGGCGGTGAGCGGCGTCCGTTTGTTCATGCTGTCATTGAAAATGAAGAGGAGATGACCGTTGCGGAGCTTGATGAGTTCCACGGAGGCATTCGGATTTGGAAATTCCGTCTCGACGCCTTCGCTCCAGGTTTTTCCACCGTCGCGCGATTCCGAGCGCACAACGAAACCGTCGTTGCCCGGCTCGTAATCTCCACCACGACGGCACAATGCCAGCAAATGGCCGCCAGAGAGCTGAACCACGGCAGGCTGAAGATTGCCAAGGCGAGAACGGATATGTGCCGATTCGATCCATCGCTTTTTTGTGACATCGAAGCGCAGGAAGAACGACGTCGTATCGGGCGGCACGAATTCCGTGTCGTGACCCGTCTCGTGATAAACGGGCAAGAGGTATTCTCCATTGTCTAACACTATGGGGCGACCCCGAACCATGGCGCCTTCTTGCCAAGCGATGCCAAACGCGTCCGACCAATTCTTGCCCAGGTCATGGGAAACCTTGGCCATGATTCGCGAAGTCGACCACGTCTCACCCGGCCGCACGACGAAGAACAGCCAAAGCAGTTTATCGGGCGCCTGCCAAATGACAGGATTACCCATCGAATAAAACGGATTGCGGGCCATCGGTTCCGGATGCGTCCAACGTTTGGAACCTTTCTTGAGACGAGCCGCGAAAACCGCCGTCGCTTGCGCATACTCGCCATCGCCGCCGTAATAGACCACGTAAAGGTCGCCGTTGTGCAGTTCAGTGATGCAGGAGGGATGCTTGTACTTTCCGGTCGGCGTTTCCGGCCCGAAAATTCGCTCGATCTTGATTTCGTCTCCCGAAAGCGACAGGGCGAGAAGCGAACCCAAAAGTCCGAGAACGAAGTTAGCAAAGCGAAGATGCACGTTGCCGAACTAACGCTTCTTTGCCTTCTGCAGTTTTTGCAGCTTAGGGCTGATGACCACAGCGCAGTACGGAGCATTGGGATTCCTGCGAAAATAATCCTGATGGTACGCTTCGGCGGGATAGAACTTCGGGAGCGCCGCAATCTCGGTGACGATTGCGTTCTTGAAACGTGCTTGGGCAGCCGCCTTAGATTTTTCGGCGGCCTTCTTCTGTGTTTCATCGTGGTAATAGATAACAGAACGATATTGAGTCCCTTCATCGGCGCCTTGACGATTCAAAGTAGTCGGGTCGTGAGCTTCCCAAAAAATGTCCAAAAGCTTTTCGTAAGAGATTTTAGCAGGGTCAAATTCGATCTGGATCACCTCGGCATGGCCCGTCGTGCCGGAACACACTTCCCGATAGGTCGGGTTTGGAGTTGCACCTCCAGCATACCCAGAAACGACCGACTTGACGCCGTCGAATGTTTCGAAGACAGCTTCGGTGCACCAGAAACAGCCGCCGCCGAACGTTGCCAGCTGCGTTTTCGAGCTTGCGCTATTGGTCTGAGAATCAGGAGCGGCGTTCATCATGACCGGCAACATAAAGCGGAGAGTCCAAGCGCAAAAGGCCAATCGCCTAGCACCCGACTGTGAACAGAACTTCAAAAACCATCCGCCAACTTGAAAGAGAAGAGCGATTTTCATGAACGCAGAATCCCGTTTCTTCGGCAAAATTGCAAGACATGCATCTCTCGTGAGGTTGCCAGGACCGCAGCGTTTACGCTGCAGAAATGTACGCAGGTCGACTGGTTTCGAATATTCGCGAAACCCCCGATGAGTTTACCTTTCTGCAGCGTGAACGCTGTGGTCCCGAGGGGTCCCGAGGTCACGGGCCTTCTGTTCCCTACCGTCCCTTGAAAGCAATTCCTGTGGGGTCATTGTCATCCCAGCCCCGGCGGCTGTGGAAGACCCACCAATCGATTTCCTTTGGATGGCGCTTCTCCGGTCCGGCATGTCCGTCGGCGAATACCAATTGAATCGATCCATTGTGTGGCGATGACGACGGAGTCCAGTAGGGCATCTCCCAAAGCAGGACGGCGGTCGTTGGTGATGCCACGGCTGAAGTTGGCCGGCCGCTCACTGGCTTGTCCGAATCATACGTCGATTGGTCCTTCTTCAGAAAAATGTGATTCCAGGGGTAAGTGATCCAATCGTTGTCGCGAATCCAGCGCTGGTAACCATCACCGCCCAAATGCGGATCCTTGCCCCGCAAACCGACGGGGCAACCATAAACGTGCGGCGGCGGCGGTGAATTCCTAGTCCTGGCATCAGTGGCCGTGCGATTCGTGCCGTAGTTTTTGCCGATGTACGGTTCGAGCAATTCGTAATGGTAACGCTCGCCGACTTTCCAGGAGTCGCCCCAAACTTTCCCCCAGTTTTTGGCGCGTGGAAATCTTTCGCTGGCATCGTTCGCGTACATCCCCACGGCCAGGCCAATCTGTTTGAGATTATTCAAGCAGTAAGTGGTTTGCGCTTTGGCCTTGGCCTTGGCCAGCGCCGGCAAGAGCATTCCCGCTAGAATCGCAATAATCGCAATCACAACGAGGAGTTCGATCAGTGTGAAAGCGCAGCGTCGATAAAAGGGCTGATTCGTTTTCATAGATTACCTAACCGCAAAGTTATTACGACTCCCCGACCGCGTTACTCAGGCGGATTTTTGCGGAAAGCCTGTGCGTCTGTCAATTAACCGTAGAAACCGCAAAACCGCAGTTGTGACCACGAAACGAAAAACACGAAAGACACGGGCCTATGTCGTAGCGCAGAGTTTCACTCTGCCCTGGAGTTTGGACATTTCCAACCGACTTAATCCCGCACTTGATCTCGCACTTAGTCCAGTTCGGGCATGCCGTCGAATCCAGGTGGCCGCTTCAAAAGGCCACTTGAGATGGCGCCGTAACGCGCAGCACAGACTCCTGTTTGAATCGAGTTTTAAACTCCTGGCGGATGCTTTGAATCGCGGATTCCGCTTCGGAGGTTCGAGGGTGAATAATAACGAGAACACGACTAGGAATGGCCTGAATTTCGCCGCGGCGGTTTCGCTACTGACCGTATGCATCGACTACGGTAAATCCATCAGGAAATCCGGGAGTGACGTTAATTGCCAGAAAATCGCGCCAACCTTCGGAATCCACCGCAGCCATGTAGAGTTCCGTTCGCAACCATCGGGCGGTTGGGTTGGCATGCGCAGCATTCTGCGAAGCCGATGCGCCCGCAGTGGCGCACCCGCTAGAGCTGGAATAGAGCAATAGAGCCGCGCCCGTAACGAGAAGCGTCAGCGAGGTGTGCAAATGGGATTTCACCAGCGGCAAATGGGAGACTGATGCAAAAACAACTCAGCCCGCAGGAGAGCTTGTCACTCTCGCTACGGGCTTGAAACTGATCGAAAGCTGCGACGCGGAACTATTTCTCGTCGATAACCTTGATAGAACTGAGCGCGAGCTCTTTCTTGCCTTCCACTTCCTTGATACTGCCCTTAGCTTCCACCTTTTTCTTGGCGGTGCAGATTAGCTTGTGGGGCAGGTCTTTTTTCGCCAGGTCATTCCTAACGACGTGATAAACGACTTCTTTGCCGTCTTCCTTAGCCACGATGACTTCAGCGCACGTGTCCGCCTTTTTTAGTGAGCATTTGGGGCATTGCGCTTCTCCCTTGATTTCCTTGTCAGCGCCGAAGGTGGTGGTTGCTGCCGCGAGGAACAAGCCGGCGACAGACAGGCCTAATAACATTTTTTTCATATGATGACTTCCTTTAATTGTTAGTTTTTAACCAGGTTCAGGATGCTCGATAAGCGATGCCGCGGCAAATTGCAAGCTCAATTCTGAACAGCTTGAACAGATCTGAACAGATCGTAACAGCTCGTTGGTGGTTGTTGGGTGTTTGGTGGTCGGCTGATGATCCTTCGCGTGGGAGTGTTCGATAGGCCGCCCTCAAAGACAACGTGGGCCGTGTTGCCGGACCCGTTTCTCGGCTCAACCATTGCGCCCGCAACACTGTTTGTACTTCTTGCCGCTGCCGCAGGGACAAGGGTCGTTCCGCCCGACTTTCGGGCCGGCCCGGACCGGCTTGGCTTTCGAGATCGCTTCAGCAGCTTCGCTGACCATATCACTGCCTCGCGGCTCTTTGGTTTTGGTCTGAGTTTGACTCTGGCCAAAAGCGCTCGTCTCTTGATGCACGTTCCGTTGGGGCAAATTGCGCAGGAATTGGTCGAAAGCCATCAAGCTCGAAGCGCTGCGGAAGATGTTGTGGCAAATCTCGGTCTTAATATTGACCATCAATTCTTCGAACATCTTGAAAGCTTCCGCCTTGTACTCAATCAATGGATCGCGTTGCCCATAAGCGCGCAAGCCTATGCTATTGCGCAAGCTATCCATCCCGTACAGATGCTCCTGCCAAAGCTTATCAATCGCGCTTAAGATAGTGTAACGCTCGATGGCCTTGACTGCCTCCGGGTTTTCTTCGAAGCGGACTTTTAATTCGTAAGCTTCGCGGACGGTTTTGATCAGAAACCGGCAAAGCGCGAATTGCGCTGCATTCAAGCCGTCAAACAGCGATCCCGCGATTGGTTCTTCGTTCCCGGCATTGGCGGCTTTCAGCAAGTCAGCTTCCGGAATGCCAAGCGGAAAATTCAGGTTCACCCAATCCGCCAGCGCGCGAATATTCCATTCCTCGGTGCTCTGATCGGAAGAGGTGAACTGCGCGACTTTTTGAACGACGACCTCTTCCATGACATCCATCAGCCGGTCCTGCACGTCATCCGCGTGAATGATCTCATTGCGAAATCCGTAGATGACTTCGCGCTGTTTGTTCATCACGTCGTCATACTCGAGCGTCCGTTTCCGAATTTGGAAATTGTGCTGCTCGACGCGCTTTTGCGCAGTCTCGATCGAGCGATTCAGCAACGGGTGCTCCAGTTCCTGGCCTTCCTCCAGCCCCACCCGTTCCATCACTTTCACGATGCGGTCGGACCCGAAGAGACGCATCAAATCGTCCTCGAGTGAAATGAAAAAGTGCGATGATCCCGGATCACCTTGGCGAGCACAACGGCCTCGTAATTGGCGGTCGATGCGCCGCGCTTCATGACGTTCGGTTCCGATGACATGCAAACCGCCTAAATCCGGAATGCCCGCTCCGAGTTTGATGTCGGTGCCGCGACCGGCCATGTTGGTCGCAATCGTGACCACGCCGCGCTGTCCCGCGCGAGCGACGATCTCAGCTTCTTGCTGATGATACTTCGCGTTGAGGACAGAGTGGATGATTCCAGCCTTCTTGAGCATGCGCGAAAGGTGCTCGCTGATTTCAACGGAAATGGTGCCGACGAGAATTGGCCGGCCCTGCTGATGAATCTCGGTTATCTCTCGCAGGACCGCGTCGAATTTTTCGCGGCGCGTTTTATAGACCGTGTCGTGTTTGTCTTTGCGTGCGACCGGGCGATTGGTGGGAATAACGAGCACACCCAGTTTGTAGATATCGAAAAACTCGCCCGCCTCGGTTTCCGCAGTGCCGGTCATGCCGGCGAGTTTTTGATACATGCGGAAGTAATTTTGAATCGTGATTGTCGCCAAGGTTTGCGTCTCGCGCTCGATCTCGACGCCTTCCTTGGCCTCGACCGCTTGATGCAAACCATCACTCCAACGCCGGCCCGTCATCAGACGCCCGGTGTTTTCGTCCACAATGATGACCTTGTTTTCCTGAACGACGTACTGCACGTCTTTCTGATAGAGACAGTAAGCCTTCAGCAATTGAGAGATGGAATGGATGGCTTGGGCGCGGCTTTCGAAGACCGCTTGCAACTTGGCCTTGATCTCCATTCGTTTCCGAACGTCCGCTTCGGGGCCTGCATCCACTTCATGGAATTGAGTCGTTAGGTCGGGAAGCACGAACGCATCCGGATCTTTCGGACTCAGGAAGGTGCGTCCCTTTTCCGTAAGGTCCGCATCGTGCGTTTTCTCATCCATCGCAAAGAAAAGCTCTTCCTTTTGTTCGTAGAGCATTTTCTTGGATTGATCGGCGTGCAATTCCATCTCCGCCTTGTGCATGAGCCGATGGTTTTCGGCGTCTTCCAAAAGTTTCAGCAAGCCTTCAGATTTTGGATTGCCTGACTTGACCCGATAAAGCAACAACCCGATCTGCCGTTCGAGTTCTTCCGGGTTCGATGCGTTCGAGCCGTCAGACGGATGCAACTTCTTGATCAACTCTTCGGCCTCAGAAAGAAATCGATTGCACAGTTTCTGTTGGGCGAAGACCAGCGATTCAACCGCCGGTTTGAATTGATCATATTTGTTATCAACATTGATCACGGCGGGGCCGCTGATGATCAATGGCGTGCGGGCCTCATCGATCAAGATTGAGTCCACTTCATCGACGATCGCGAAGTAATGGCCGCGCTGCACTTGCTCCTCTTTGCGACTGGCCATGCCGTTGTCGCGCAGATAGTCGAACCCGAATTCCGCATTCGTGCCGTACGTAATATCGCAATAGTACTGTTCGCGACGCACGGAGGGAGGTTGGTCGTGCAGAATGCAACCTACGGTCAAACCGAGGAATTTGTACACCGCGCCCATCCACTCGCTGTCACGCGCGGCCAAGTAATCGTTGACGGTCACGACGTGAACGCCGCGTCCCGTCAAGGCGTTGAGATAAACGGGCAACGTGGCGACCAAAGTTTTACCTTCGCCAGTCGCCATTTCAGCGATCTTCCCGCTATGCAGCGCAGCGCCGCCAATCAACTGCACATCAAATGGAATCATGTCCCACTTCAACGGATGACCGCGCACGGTAATTTCCTGTCCCATCAAACGGCGGCAGGCGTTCTTCACGACGGCGAATGCTTCGGGAAGGATTTCATTAAGCGCGCTCGCCAATTCCTGCTGGTGGCGTTTGGTCATTTCCTGCCGCTGCCCGACGCTCTCCCGATCCTTCAATTCATCGAGCTCCGCGTTCTGTTTCTCTTGCAGCGAAGCGAGCTGAGCCTTCCAATCCGCCGTCTTCTGACGCAACGCGTCGTCCGGCAACGATTGAAGGGAAGCTTCGATTTCGTTGATCTTGTTGACCAACGGGCGCAACTTCCGCACCTCTCGGTCGTTCTTCGAGCCGAGTATTTTCTTAACGATAAACCCAATCATGATCTCTTGGAAAAAGTCCGCTATAACGCTAAGTGAACAGCAAGGGGGCGTCAAAAGGAATTACAACGCGGTTCAGAGTTCTGATGCAGGATTTGGGCTGCGGTGCGTTTCGCTGTAAATCTGCCGGCCTGATAGGACGTTCATCGCGGTTCACGCGATGGAGACCATTCGTTTCATAGAGAGATCCTGCCTTTTCTTAGACTCCAGCATGTTGAGCATTCACCCTCACGCCCTGACGCGGCTTGATTCAATTCAAAGCCGATACTTAAGCCAGCAGCAGTTGGCGCATTTCACGCGCTGGCCGCAACCGGCTGACCTGTTGGTCCCGAATCTTCCGGCAGATTCTTCGTGTTGCGGAAACTCGCCCAATAAGACAACGGCACCATCGCCAGCGCCATCACAATCACCTGACTAATCACGAACGCCAGGAGCCATTTGAATCCCTTTTCCATGAAACCGTAGGAATGCAAACCCACTCCCAGCATGTTCGTTCCGAACCACGACCAGACGGTCACAATATTTCCGAACACGGACAACGCCATGAGCCCGCGTTCGCGAATCATCCCTCCCCAACGCGCGTGCAAGATCAACGCATTCACCAGCACAATCAGCAGTGCGCCATTCTCTTTCGGGTCCCAACCCCAGAACCGGCCCCACGATTGATCCGCCCAAATGCCGCCGAGAATTGTCCCGACGAACGTGAATAACGTCGCGAAACAGATCGTTCCATAAACCATTCGTGTGAGACCTTTCGAAACATGCGGAGTGAGTGACCGCGTAAACAAGCCGCGCACAATAAAGATAATGGCGAGCGCTCCCGCCAGGAACGTCGCAGAATAACCGATGTTGATGATGACGACGTGAGTCGCGAGCCAGATATTCGTGTCGAGCACCGCTTGCAACATTTGCATCGTGTCGCCGCCGAGCGACAGATGATGGGCGATGATCAACGTGATGAAACCGACCGACGAGGCGGTGACGATGCCGATGCCATCCCGGAAGATTCGTTCCAGAAAGATTCCGAGCACAACGGCGCCCCATCCGACAAAGACGGCCGACGAATAAAGGTTCGTCACCGGCGGGCGTCCTTCATGGAACATCCGAAACAGCAGGCCGCCGGTGTGAATGATAAAGGCAAGCCAAAGCAGCAAGTACCCGGAACGTCGCATCGGTTCCGAGAAGTTCAACCAGAACGCGCAGCCTAAAAGCAGCGCCACGACGTAAATGACCTGGCTTTTGTAAAATGGCTCCAGCCGATTGAACAGGGCTTCCTCCCAGCCCTTCTTGACCTCCAGGCCAAGGCCTTGGCTCGCCAGCCACTGCTTATGCTCCGCCACAGCGCGGTTAAAATCAGCCGCCCGGCCGTCGCGATAAGCCGAAGCCATCACCGCGAAATGATTGATCGCGGGATGGATTTCACCGCTGCGAAGCGATTCCATCAGCGAAGTGCCAATATTGCTCCAAGCGTCCCGCGAGTGATCGGGATGCACGGGGGGAACGATCAATGGATAAGCTCGATTCGCGAGCGATTGATACCGATGGAACAAAGTGGAGAAAAGACCGAGGTCTTCTTTGTTGTACTCTCCGCCAGCTTCGTACTGCCGCAAAGCCTCGAAACCCGGCGCGAAGGATTTCCGAAAGAGTTCCAGTTCACGGAGAAACGGGTCTGACCCTTCCGCGCCCATTCGTGACACGGCTTTTTCTCCGAGTTGTTTCCCGATGCTGGCGAGAAAAGGCGCCGAATCGGACAGGCGCAGGCTCGACTTGACCCGATGATAGAGCATCAAGCTCTCCACGAGATGAAGCAAATCCCTCTCGTAGCCAGTCCGTTGCTGGGCGGCCTTTTCTGCAATCTTTTGCGCGTCGGTCTCAAGCTTCATGAGCTTCTCCTCGTCGAAGTCAGTCAGCGCCATTTGTCCGAGCCGCCCTTCGCGCGCTCCCAGCAAATTCCGCAGATCGATGTTCTCGACACGAAAGATTTTGCGCCGGTCGGCGTCTTCCGGTTTTGTCATGACTTCAAGCAGCCATTCCGTCGCGCTCAGAACCTTTTTGGATGAATCCTCTTTGGGTGGCCGCACGGTTTGCGTTCCGTGAATCGAAAGCAAAGTATTGCGGGCCACGGAATCAAACGGCTGAATCCGTCCGTTCAACAGCACGGGCAGCCGGCCAAACTCATTAACATGAAAATCCGTTGCTTCGGGAGGTGGTCGCAAGGTCGACAAAAGCCACACCGCAAAACCACCGGTGACAATCCAAGGCAGCCATTTCTTCATGAATTCCTCCGTTTTGGTGAAGTCCGGAATGTCTTCGCGCTCCCAGTTGCTCCGGCAGCAGCTCCAGCCGGTTCCAAGTCACCGCGCCCAGCCGCCAGATCAGCCCGCTTCCCGGAAGGAACCGTTTTCGATCTGATCTTCTGCGTTGCTTTTTTAAGAAACGCAACCAGGTGCATCGTGAATTGAACGATCAGGCCGAGTCCGACAAGCGTGCACGAAAAATACGGCGTCAGCCAGGCGGGGTTGCGAACGACTTGAAGAACCGAAACCGTATCTCCCGGTTCGAAACTCGCCTGATAATAGGTTTCTCCGCCGTAACGCAGCGGATTGTTCATGTAAATCTTAACTTCACGCGTCTCTTTGGCTTCCGGATTGTTCAGATAAATGCGGCTGGAGTAATCCTTCGGGACAGTGGTTCCTCGGTACTTCGCGTGAGTGAAATCGAGCAATTGAATGCTGTAGGGTTTGTAATATCGAATGGGCCGCAACGCGATCTGGTAAGTCCGACCGTTGAAGGCGAATTGCTGCGGCGATTGCAAGAGAGTCCTTAATTCCGGCAGACTTCTTTCCAGACGGTACTTCGTCAGCCACGTCGTCACAACCCAATCCCCCAGGCTGCCTTGATCGCTCACAACTTCAACGACCGCGGCAGGCTTGTTTTCATCGTCCATTTTCGCCGTGATCGCCACTTCATCAAAAGCCAGGCGCTGTCCAACTCCCTGCGTGGCTTTCAACCTCCGCGGGCTGCTATTGGTATCCATCGGTCCACTGGGAAAAGAATTGGGGACGTACTCCTTCGTCCGCAAAGTGAATGGCAAGTGGGGATGCCGAATCTCGTTTTGTGCCGCAAGCATGGCTTCAGGAATGGCGACCACCGTATCATGATTCGGATGAGTGACATCGACGATGGCGATTTCATTCTTGCGAGCGTCTTCGCTGTAATTTCTCGCCTCCCCGTTCTCCTCCAGCCGCATGAAACTCTCCACCTGGAACACTTCGGTCAGGAATTGCCCCGCCAGCAGGAGAATAAGACCCACATGCGTCAAAAAAATGCCGGACTTCCTCCAGGTAAACTTGAATCGCTTGATGTGCGCGGCGATGAGGTTCACGAGCAGCACCCAACCCAACAGGTAACCTCCCGGCCAGACGGGAATTCTCCAGTCCGATCCGCTCGGCGTCCAAAACACGAGCAGGCTGCGAAAATACTTCTCCTGCGTCACATACAGCCCGAGGTTGACTTGCGCGAGTGTCCCAACGAAGACCAGAACGATGGCCATCGCCAGGCACGCAACCGTGAGACGCAGCGACGTTACAAAATTGATGAGTCGATTAAGCATTGGGATAACGCACAGATTGAACGAATTTCAACAACGCAGCCTTTTCCTGGACCACCAAAGCATCGTCCCCCATTAATTTGAAGAACCATGTGCTGCCATTGCGAGGGACCACAGCGACAATCAGACGCTTTGCGCCAGCGCCTTTCTCTTTCGGTTCCAGTTCGACGAGTGTTGCTTTTGTGCCGCCGAGGTCGATTGGGCTGGTCAGCTTGCCGAGTTCGCTCTCGGTGATTGGCCCAAGGTTAAGCTGGCCTCGCCAGCGGTTGACGTTGGCCAGCAAGCCTCCCACGTCGCCGGGAAATGAGCTGACGGTTACTTCTGCTTTGGCGGCCTGCAGTCCAGTGATTGCGAAGCGCGCCAAAAGCATGCTGGTAGGCGGCTGCGCCGTCCAGCCAGAGGGCACTTCCCAAATTGGCTCGTTCGACGCATTACCGGATGGTGCAGCGTCGCTCGCAGAGGCAGTTTTCGGTTCAGCGGTTGCGTGGGCATGGGCGTGAGATTCGGCCGTGTCGAAGTGCACCGATTTGAGGAATTCTGTGAAGACGGGTTTCTGTTCCGCAACCAAAGCATCGGCGCCGGTCATCTTAAAAAACCAAGTGGCCTCCTTTGTGGGCAGGATAGCTCCAATAACGCGCGTTGGTTTTTTCGTTTGGGCATCAGTCCCCGCCATGTCCACAAGCGAACCGCGAGCCTCGCCAACCGCCACATCCTGTGTCAGAGCACTCAGTTGTTCGGCGGGAACAGGCTCCAACCCAATCTGGCCGCGCCACCGGTTAATGTTCTCCAGTTCGCTCCCCGCACGGCCGCCCAGAGGAATTATCGAGACATCCGCTTCCTGGCCGTCGGGCCCTCTGATTGAAAAACTTCCAACGCGCATGCCGCTGGCCGGCTTTTCGATCCAACCTTTAGGAACATTCCAATTCGCGTGCGGCAGCTCGGGGCCATCGGCTTCAGCTTTGGCCATCGAAGGCGCATTTGTTTGTTTCGGAGTTGTATAAACGCGAATCTCTTCTTTTGCGCAGCCACCTAAAACCAAAAGGAACGCGAAGCCAAGCGCCGATGAAAATGTTCGCGCGTCCCGCAAGCCGGGAATCGTCATGGCCGAAATCCTATTCATGTTCATGCTTCTATTCACCGACCTGCTGCGCAAGTTGACGAAAACGGTTCGTCAATAATATATCAGATATGACACGCTATCTGAAACTCTTATTCACGCCAGGCAGCAATTCTCAGTACGGAGCGCGAACCGCCGAGTCCGCGCATTTTTTCACCTTGTTCAGTTGTCTTGTCTGACGCGCGGACTCGGCGGCCCGCGCTCCAACCAAAATGTCCGCTCTCCCCAACGCAATGCTGGCTCCTGTGAAAATCCATTGATCACAGAGGTCCGGCAAGGTAATCGAAGCAGGCGTTTTCGCAACAAGCGAATTCAGTTGCTTTAGCGCGGCGCCCGCCTATCCTCCAGCCTCAACCACTTCTTATGCAAGCACACGACGCAGTGCGGCATGGCAGCCTCGGATCCCGATTACGCGCAGCTTTCACCTTGATCGAGTTGTTGGTCGTCATAGCGATCATCGCCATCATTTCGAGCTTGCTTCTTCCAGCGATTGCCAAAGCGAAGGAATCGTCACGCACGATGATTTGCAAAAGCAACTTTCGGCAACTCATGCTCGCCGTCTCGATGTACTCGACCGATTATGACGGACGCATTCCGCGCTTCCACAAGTGGCTTTTCACAAAACAATTCGACTTAACGACAGGCTGGCTCTATCGGTATCTGAAGGCCAAGCCGGTTTACCTCTGTCCGACCGACAGCTTGGAATTGGCGCGCCGCCGCATTCAAGGAACGCGAGGGGCCGTTTCCCCCAGAACTCCGATTCGTCGCGATTACAGCTATGCGATGAATTGCTCGCTCTGCCACGTGAGCAAATTGTCTTCGTTCATCGAGCCGTCCAAGACGGTTTTGTTTCTCGAACCGACTCTCGAACCCCAGGACTATTCCGGGGTCGCTGGCCCTGGGGGCGTAACATCGCTCGCCTACCGCCACAAGAAGCGCGGCAACATCATGTTCGCCGATCTTCACATGGAGATGTACGACAAGAAAACCTTCGATACTGCCGGACGATCCTCTCGTTTCTGGATGCCCAACAATAATCCCAATAGTCCGTAGCCAAGCCATAGCCGGAACCGGCCGGTTATGTTATTTCTGCGGCGGACCAGGGCTTCGTTCCAAAAACTCGGGCAAGTACGACTGTGTTCCGCTCGAGCTCGATTCGCTCGGCTGTGCGTGTTTGCCTTTGATTGATTTCACTCTCAAGTTCCAGTAAGACCCGCTCGCAATGCGGTCTTCCTTGCCGTCGCCGGCCTCGATGATGATTGCGGATGTTTGGAGCAACTTTTTCGTTTTGACGTTGATGCTGAAACAACGGGTTTGGCAAAGACCACAGCCGACGCATTTGTCGGGTTGAACTTTGGGCGCAAGAAATCCCGTGCCATCGACCGGTTTGCCCGCGGCGTCCGTTTTCGTGTGGACCCGGACAAACTCGATGGCGTCGTACCCGGCCGCTGCGCACTCATCAACGCAAAGTTGACAAGCCTCTTTGCCAGCCAAGGGCAGGCAAGTCTCTTCGTTGACCAACGCCAGGCCCATGCGGGCCACCCTTTTCTCGTCCAGCGGTAGGGCGCGAATGGCCCCCGTCGGACAGGCCGAACCGCACGCGTTGCAGCTCGGTTCGCAACCGGCCCAATCGGCTGCGACATGCGGCGTCCAGAGCCCTTCCAGTCCCTGCCGAAAACCGAGAGGTTGCAAAACGTTATTCGGACAAACCTTGAAGCATTCACCGCAGCGGATGCACAATTCCAAAAACTGCTGTTCCGGCACGCTGCCCGGCGGACGGACCGGCCGCCATTGCTTCGGGGCCTTCAGATTCGCCCCGAAGGTTTTCACCGCGAACGACGCGCCAAGCCCCCCCATCAATCCCGCCAGCAAACTAAGGCCGCTCGCCACAAAACTCCGGCGTCCAATCGAGGTCTGTGCGAACGAACGCAGCCAGCGAGGTTCCGCGCCGGAGTTCAATTGAATGTTCGGGAGCAGCCGACGCAGGAAGTTGGGTTTCGGATTTCGGATTTCGGATTTCGGGTTTAGCGACAGCAGCCAGCGAACATCATTCGATAGAGAATGTTCATGAGTGGGCGGATCATTCTCGACTTTCAGCGCGACCCGATTGCTTCGTTCCACAAACTTGATCGCATGCGTCGGACAAACGCCGCCGCAAGTCTGGCAGAGTGTGCAATCCGTTGTGCGTGTGGTGAAATCCGGCTTGATGGCATCGAATGGACAAATCTCGACGCACTTGTTGCAATGAATGCAGGTGTCCTCCACCTTGCGTTCGCTGATGCGAAAGAGATTTCCCAATGAGAACGCGGCGCCGCTCGGACAGACATATTTGCACCAGAAGCGCGGACGGAAGAACCCCAAACCAAGCACGCCGAAGAACAACGCGATGGAAATGATCTGGCCGAAATCAATCGGAGGAACCTGATGCCAGCCTCGCATAAATCCGAGTTGCAACGGCGCAAGTAAAAAGAGCAAACCGCGTGTCAGCACAGGAATCGCGGAGACAAATCCCGAAATGAGAACGCCGCCCAACGCAGCGACCAAAACGCCAAAGAGCAAATAATACTTGATGTGAACCCACCATCCTTGATCTGAGACACGGAATCGCTTTACTCGCCCAGCGATGGCCCAATCAAACAGATCGATCACCGTTCCCAACGGACAAAGATAACCGCAAAAACCACGCGGAATCAGCACGCACAGGGTCAGAATGATCGCAGCTCCCCAGAGCGACCACATCCATGTTTTCGCCGCCAGCGCTGTGGAAATGCCCACTAGTGGATCGATCAGCAGAAACGTTTCTACCGGCACGCGGTCCTGTCGCGCAAAGTCATCGGCGTAATGTGAAGGCCATTGGCCCGGCGGCCGCGTCGTTATCGACCACGGACCTGTGCTGACCGATAACTTCTCCAATGATTCGGGTGAGATAGCCTGTTCCGGCCGCAGATGCAGCGCGACTATTTTCGCCGCGGAGCGTTCGCGATTCAATGATCGTGTTGCCACATCGCCTTCGGTCGCGGATTTCTGGGCGTCCTGGGCGATCCGTTGAATGATGAACGCGCCTAAGTAACCCGGCTTCTCACCAGGGTGCGCGTCATCAAAAACATAAACGCGCCCATTTTCTGAGAGCGAAGCCAGCGCTTGCTCTTCAGAGACCATGCGGATGCGGCCAGTTTCCGCGTCAACCTCTTCGGGCACCCACCCTTTCCAAACTGGCGCCGGCTGCGCGCGGTACGGCCAGCAGGAATAAAAGAAGAACCAGAGAAACAGAATAAGACATGTTCCCTGCACACCGCGTCGGACCGGTGAAGAAAGCCACGTGGGGCCAATCCACTTCAGCCACCGCCGCGCAAGACCCGCTTGACGTGTCTGCGGATTGGAAAGCCAGCACGACGGAACAAGCCTTGAGACGACCTGGAACAGCCACCGCGCTGGCCGGGCTTCACGACCCTTGCGTCGTGTGAGGATTGGAAGAAAATGATCTAAACGCATCGGCCAAACTCATTAGTGCGACCATACTCCTTTATGACCTGGTCGATATCAAGCAACGATGCCTGCTGTCGCCGCGTTTGACGTATTCGACAAAGTTTTGTTCCATATGAGACAAAAGGTTGTTTGCTGCCGGAATGTCCGCAATTGTCGGCCGGCTTCCTCCAAAACTTCGATGCGGCGCTGCCAAGCGCGTTTTCCAAGATAGTCCTTCGGGAGAATCTTGTTTGGAAGAAGCGGGTCCGACGTGACTGCTTCGATCCAAGCTTCCCGTTCTGCGTTTGACCATCGCAGGAATGCCTTGGCAACAGTCTCGTTCTCCAGCAACTCATCGGGACGTTCCTCGAGCACTTTCAGATGGCGCGAATAACAACGATTGATTTGGTCGAAATTCCAAGCGCCGGCAACGATCTCGGCATCCGATTCACCCGCGCACGGCCGCGCTTCCAGAAGAATCAAGGATTCCACGTTGATGCCACCTCCGGAGAGGATATCCCGTTCCTTCTCCAAGGGGTCAGGCGTGATCCAGACGCTGTTTTGAAGACAACCAAATCTGCTGTTTCGAAGATAGCGCCGCAATCGAGTGCGGTCGGAGTTTCTTGTTATTGGAATGTCAAACAACACGAGCCGCCATCGCCCATCCCACGATCGAAACCAACGAGCTTCCGGGTCCCGTCCCCCCAGCGCATGCAATCGTCCCGTCGCTGTAGGAATCCGTCAGGTTGCGAAACGTCCGATGCAACAGCCTTTCCGCGTTCCAAAGAAGGAAGTTCAAGAATTCTTCAGTCCTCGGCTGCATCTGGTCGAAAATTTAGCCAAAGAGCGCGCCTCGATGCGAGCAAACTTTTGTCCCATATGCGACAAAAGTTTGTCGGCTGCGTATTCCGAACCTTCGCTTGATTTACCGAAATCTGTGCGTCATGAATCAGTGAAAACGAAAGGATCAAACCCATGAAGACATTGAACCGCCGTGAGTTTGTGAAACAATCGGCTGGCGCCGCAACAGCATTGGCCATGCTCGGCAGCAGTTCCAAGGCCGCGTCTGCTAACGAAAAGATCGTCGTCGGAGTAATGGGCATTGGCGGGCGCGGCACCGCTTTGGCCGGCATGTTTGCCAAGCGCAAAGATGTCGAAATCGCTTACCTCTGTGATGCTGATTCGCGGCGCTTTCCTTATGCACGGAAAGTTGTCGAGGAGACGCAAGGCAAGCCCGTCAGGTTCGTGCAAAATTTTCGGCGCATGCTTGAGGATCGCTCAGTGGACGCGATCATTAACGCGACGCCCGATCATTGGCATGCGCTGGGGAGCATTCTTGCCTGCCAAGCTGGTAAACATGTGTACGTCGAAAAACCGCTGGCGCACAATTTATGGGAGGGTTGGAAGATGGTCGAAGCCGCGCGCAAGTACAAGCGCGTCGTGACCGTCGGCATGCAGAGCCGAAGCGCCGCGTACAATCGGGCCGCCCGCGAATTCATTCAGTCCGGCAAATTGGGCGACATCCACTTGGTTCGGGTCTACAACATGATGCAGCATCCGATGCAGAAGGCCGGCCCCGAACAGCCAATCCCCGACGGCTTGGACTACGACATGTGGTGCGGACCGGCCGCCAAGTTACCTTACAACAGCGGACGGTACTGGCTCAACATGGCCGAATACAGTTGCGGCCCGATTCCAGGCGATGCCGTTCATCAGATCGATCTCGCCCGTTTCGTCATGGGCGATCCACCGCCGCCCAAGAGTGTGACTCATACCGGCGGCATCGTTGCGTTGCGCGACGGACGTGACACGCCCGATACACAGTACGCCACCTATGAGTATGACAAGTTCACATTGCTTTTTCAGGGCTCGCTTTGGTCGCCGTACATGAAGAAAACTCCGGGCCACCTTCGAGACGACGATATATTCTCGGATTGGCAATTCAACGCCACCAAGATCGAAATCCTCGGCACGAAAGCCTGCATGTATTTGGGGCGTCACGGCGATGGCTGGCAGGTGTTCGATGCGGACGACAAATTGATCGACCAAGCTTTCGGGCGGCAAGGGGATCATCCGCACATCGAAAACTTCATTAAGTGCATCCGTTCTGGCGCGCTGCCTAATGCGGACGTGGAACAGGGACATCAATCCGTCCTCCTCTGCCATTTGGCGAATGCCGCGTGGCGCGCTGGAAATACGAAACTGCTCTTCGATGCGAAAACGGAGTCGTTTCCCGAAAAGCCTGAGGCGAACCAATTTCTGAAACGCGCGAGCTATCGGTCACCCTGGATAATTCCGAACGCGGTGTGACGCGCAGTTTGACACGATTTCTCGGGAGCGCGGACATTCTTGCTCGCAGCAATTTGAAATGAAAAAGGCGCGTTCGAACCTTCAAGATTTGCCCAGTATTCGAACGTTGTGCGCACAAGAATGTCCGCGCTCCGGTTTGGTTGTGGCTCCGGCACGTTGTGGTGTATCGCAGAGTTTCATAAAGCATTACGTGCTCAGAACCTCAAGAACCTCATTGCCCCATTGCTTTAGCTTCGTTTTCGATTAGCTTTGAACTCTGTTATTGACCTGATTCGTCGGGGTCGCCTTCACTATGGCGCAAATCAACTTGAATATGAGCGAGAAAACGGCGCAAGCCGCCAAAGACAAGACCGGAACCACTCCCGCTATTTCACCATCCTCTGCGGGTGATGTCGCGGCAACTGACGAATTGCGGAGCATTTATCAAAAGATGCGCGCCGAACTGGCCAAAGTCATCATTGGCCAAACCGACGTCATCGAACAGATGCTCATCTGCATCCTGGCGCGCGGCCACGCTCTGCTGATGGGCGTTCCGGGGTTGGCGAAGACGACCATTGTCAATTCGCTGGCGCAAGTAATGTCTCTTCAGTTCAATCGCGTGCAATTTACGCCCGACCTAATGCCTTCGGATATTACGGGCACAGACATCCTTCAAGAAACGAATCAGCCGGGCCGCCGCGAATTCGTCTTCGTCAAGGGACCTGTCTTCGCCAACATCGTTCTGGCGGATGAAATCAATCGCACGCCGCCGAAGACGCAATCGGCGCTGCTCGAGGCGATGCAGGAACATCGTGTCACGGTCGCCGGCCGTTATTTTTCGTTGCCCGCGCCGTTCTTCGTGCTGGCCACGCAGAATCCAATCGAACAGGAAGGCACGTATGCCTTGCCGGAAGCGCAACTGGACCGCTTCATGTTTTTCATTCACGTCGATTATCCAGACCAAACCGAGGAACGCCGAATCGCGCGCGAAACAACGGGAGCACCTCCGGCGCCGTTGCAGAAGTTGATCAATGGCGATGAGGTAATGCGTTTTCAGGAAGTCGTGCAACGCGTTCCCGTGCCCGATCATATTTACGACACGGCGGTCGATTTGGTGCGCAGAACGCGGCCACGTTCGGATGAAGCGCCCGAATGGATCAAGAAATGGGTGACGTGGGGGGCCGGTCCGCGCGCCGTGCAATATTTGATTCGTGGGGCCAAGGCTCATGCAGTGTTGCAGGGGAGTTATCTGGCGCGCATGGAAGACCTCGAAGCGGTTGCTCAACCGGTCTTGACCCACCGTATCCTGACCAATTTCCAGGCCCAATCCGAGGGCATCACGAGCACCTTCATCGTGGAGAAGCTCGTTGAGGAGGTTCAAGCGGAGACACGCCGTGGCTGAACGAGGCGCACAATTCCTGGACTCGAAAGTTCTGGCGCGATTGATGGCCCAGCCATTACTCGCGCGGTTTCCCATGGAAGGAAACGTTTCCGGCCAGCACCAAAGCCCGCACCGTGGTTCGAGTGTCGAATTTGCCGAGTATCGAAATTACGTGCCGGGGGATGACATTCGGCGCCTCGATTGGAGGGTGTTTGGCCGGACGGATCGATTTTACATGAAGGAGTTCGAAGCCGAGACGAACCTTCGTTGTTGTTTCGTTCTAGATTGCAGCGCGTCGATGCGGTTCGTCGGCAAGCATGGGTCGAAGCTTGACTACGCGCGACGGTTGATCGCGACGCTGGCCTATTTGATCGTCCATCAAGGCGATGCCGCCGGGCTATTATGTGTCGGCGAAAAGAATGTGTTCGACATTCCGCCGCGGCGAAATCCAGCGCATTTGCAGCTCATTTATGAAACGTTGGAAAAAGCCGAGCCCCGGGGCGAAACCGGATTAGTCGCCGCTTTGCATGATCTGGCGGAAAAAATCCGGCGACGGGCGCTCGTAATTGTGCTGTCGGATTTCTTCGCCGATCCAGATGCGTTGCTGAACTGCTTCCAACACCTGCGATTTCAAAAGCATGATCTGACGCTCTTTCATCTGTTGGACCGTATGGAACTCGATTTTCATTTTGATCGTCCGGTCCGCTTCGTCGATTTGGAAAGCTCGGTCAGTTTGGTGACCGAACCAGCGAGCATCCGCGAGGAGTACTTGCAGCAATTGCAGATGTTCCTGGCCCGGCTGAAAGCGGGATGTCGTGAGTTCAAGGCGGATTATCGGCAGATCACCACGGACCAGAATTATGCCGATGTTCTGGCGGACTTTCTGGTCGAGCGGGCCCGCTATGCGGCGATGGCATCGGTGTGAAATGAAGAGACCCCTCTCCCTAACCCTCTCCCCATCCGATGGGGCGAGGGAAAAGAATTGCCTAATGCGGACCTGTTTGCCGAAGCGTCGTTCCCTCTCCCCATCGGATGGGGAGAGACTTCTCCGAAACACTCTGTCGCGCATTGGGACCATGAACCTGAAGGTAGGGCGCGTCACTCCGTGCGCGCCGCGAAGGGCTTGTTTCTTGGTTGTGCCCGGCGCGCACCGAGTGACGCGCCCTACCTTCAGGTTCATGGGGAGGGTTAGGGAGAGGGGGCTGTGACATTTCTTCAGCCTTTTGTTTTGTGGGGACTGCCGTTGATCCTGGTGCCGATCATCATTCACCTGATCAACCGGCTCCGCCATCGCCCGCAGCCCTGGGCAGCCATGCGCTTCCTGGTTTCGGCCACGCGCAGTTCGATCAGTCACGCGAAACTGCGGCAATTTCTGATTTTGCTCTTTCGCGTTTTGGCCGTGCTGACATTGGTGCTATTCCTGGCCCGGCCTCTGGCAGGCGGTTGGCTCGGTTGGGCACTTTCGCCTGCGCCCGATGTGATTCTTATCCTACTGGACCGTTCTGCCAGCATGGAAACGCAATTGGCCGGCACGACCAGCTCGGGACGTGAGCAAGCGATCAAATTGCTTTCCGAAGCGGCCCAAAAATTTGAAGAGAGCAGTCATGTCGTTCTGATCGAAAATGCCTTTCGCGCACCGCAGGAGATTTCAAAGTCAGGCCGCTTGGCCGAACTTTCGCTTGCCGCGGCGACGGATACGGCCGCGGACATTCCCGCGATGATGCAAGCGGCTGTCACCTGGCTGGTCGAGAATCAGGCAGGCACCGCCGAGGTTTGGATCGCCTCCGATTTGCAGAGCAGCAATTGGCTGCCTGAGGATACACGCTGGAAAACAGTCATCGCTCAACTCAATTCGCTTCCGCAACGGGTTCGCGTGCGATTGCTGGCTCTCGATCGAAATCAAGAAGCCAACATGTCGATTGCCTTGAAAGAGATCAGCCGTCGCCAACGATCGGGCCAGGCTGAGCTGCACTCCGTCGCCGATGTGCAACGAAACGTCACGACGTCCGAGCCAATTCCCCTAGGTGTGAATTTGGACAACGCACATTCGCAGGTTGAACTGAACATGGACGGGCAAGCGCTGCGCTGGCGGCACAAGATTGGGATCGATGACAAAAAGTCGGGCGGCTGGGGAAGCTTTCAATTGCCGGTCGATGCCAATCGTCGCGATAATACGACTTATTTCGCCTACGGGCCGGAGACGGCGTTGCGCGCTATCGTCGTCTCGAGCGATCCCGCTCAGGCCCGATACTTGAAATTAGCGGCGACTGCACAAGCGAACAATACACCGCGACCGGCTCAAGTGATTACGCCAGCAGAACTTCAGACCACCAGTTGGGACGATTGCACATTATTAATCTGGCAGGAAGCGTTGCCGAGCGGCGCCGTGGCCGAGCGTGTGCGAACCTTCGTCGAAGAAGGAGGCGTTGCGATCTTCTTCCCTTTCGGCCGGATTGATGCCCAGCAATTTGCTGGATTCAGTTGGGGCGAAGTCCAATCGGCGGCCGGGGAACGCGGTTGCCGGATTGTGCGATGGGATCAGGAACAGGGGCCGCTCGCGCGCACTGATGAAGGTTTGAGTTTGCCTGTGGGCCAAATCGCGTTTCAACGGCGGCAATTGATCGGCGGGGCAAAAAACGTGCTGGCTGGGTTTGACGATGGCACGCCGTTTCTGGCGCGCCAGTCGATAGGCCGCGGTGAAGTTTTCTTTTGCGCAACGCTGCCGGTCCAAGAGTGGTCGAATCTAAGCGAAGGTCCGGTTTTGGTGCCCATGATCCAACGGCTGTTGCAAGCGGGAAGCCGCCGTTTGCAACCGGCTGCGTCGGTGTCGGTGGGCGAAATTACAACGAATGATGCGAGTTCGCGCTGGGCGCCGGTCGATTCGGCAGGTCCCAAGGATGCGCGAATCCACGCGGGTGTTTATCGGTCGGGCGAACGTTTGCTGGCGGTCAACCGGCCGGCGCACGAAGATGACCCGGAGGTTTTGGAATTGGAGGCAGCTCAGCGTTTGCTCAGCCAGCTGTCATTTCAGATGTTTCAAGAAAGCAGGAGCGCGAGCGATCAATTGCAAGGCGAGTTCTGGCGGGTCTTCTTGTTTGCCATGCTCCTTTGCTTGTTGGCGGAAGCTGTGTTGATTTTGCCCTCTCGGCGTTCGGGAACACGAAAGCTGGAAGGGATCGCAGCCGTCGCGCGCGATACACCTGAGGTGATCAAGGTATCATGACTTTCAGTGTGGACATCGCTGGCAACGCTGCAGCGCAGATTTTCGGTCTGCTGTATTGCGGCCAATCAACCGCTGTTGGGCGGCGGAAGGATGCGGTAGCTGACAGGCAGAACAACCCGTGGGGTGCGGAGTGCATGCCTCAAACTCTTTCGCGCACCGCATCCATGAACCGTACGGAGCGCGGACAGCCTTGTCCGCGCTCCGTACGATTCATGGGGAAGGTTAGGGCGAGGGGCGGCATTCGCGTCAAAACGGTTCCTATCGCTTCCCGATCTTCTGGCACCCAGCTAAAACGGCGTGTTAATGAGGACACTCCGGAGGCCATGCCATGAGCCGCTGGTCGTTCGCTGCGTCCATTCCCGTTGTGGTCCTTGCGTTGGCCGTATGGCTGACGGCAGCGTGGCTTTGTCACGCCAATTGGAAACGGAGCGGCCGGCGCAAAGTGACGGCGTGGCTCGAACTTTTACGGTTGGTTTTGATTACCTTGCTCGGCTTCAGTTTGCTGCGCCCCGAATTCGTCCGGCAAATTCAACGAACGGAATTTCCAGAAATTATCGTTCTTAGCGATGTTTCCGGCAGCATGAACACCCGCGATATCGTCGTCTCAGGCGACGCCGCGACGAACGTCATCACGAGATATCAATGGCTTGCGGAAAAGCGTCAGGCGAAATTCTGGGCGCCTCTGGAAAAGACCGCCAAGGTGACTGTTGAAGATTTCGCGGCGCCGCCCGCCGGCACGAACGCAACCACGGTGAAGTCAGAGATTGGAACTGATTTGAGTCTGGCTTTGGACACCGTGCTGAAACGGGAGAAGAACCTTAAAGCGGTGCTGCTGTTAACCGATGGCGATTGGAACTTGGGCAAATCGCCGGTGGGGATCGCGACCCGTTATCGCGAGCAACAGATTCCAATCTTCTCCGTGGCCGTCGGACGTGAGGCGCCGCTTCCCGACGTTGTCCTGGAAAGCGTCTCAGCGCCATCGTATGGGTTGTTCGGCGAACAGATTTCGATTCCATTCAAGGTCCGCAATCACTTGCCTCGCGAAGTGAAGACCGTAATTTCGCTTTTCGACTCGAAGCTGGAAGAGACCAAGAAGGAGATCGTGATTCCGGCTTTGGGCGAATTGCAGGAAGCGATTGTGTGGTCACCGCGAGCGGTGGGTGAACGATCACTCGCGTTGCGATTGCCGATTGAAGCTGACGAAGGCCTTCTGGAGAACAACGAACAAACATTCCGGATTGCCGTGCGGTTAGAGACGCTGAAAGTGCTGGTGATCGATTCGTTGCCGCGATGGGAATATCGCTTTTTGCGCAACGCGTTGGAACGCGATCCGGGCGTCGAGATGAATTGTTTGCTGCTGCATCCGGGGATGACGCCTGGCAGCGGACGCCAATATTTGCCTTCGTTCCCGGGAAGCAAAGAGATGATTTCGCGTTACGACGTCATTTTTCTCGGAGACGTTGGCGTGGGCGAAGGCGAGCTGACGGAGAAGGAGGCCGAATTGATCAAAGGTTTGGTAGAACAGCAATCGAGTGGCTTGGTGTTCCTGCCCGGAAACCGCGGACGGCAATTGACGTTCCTGAACAGTCCGCTGCAAGAGTTGATCCCGGTGCAATTGGACCGGTCGAAACCCGAGGGGATTGGGCTGCAGAATGAATCGGCGCTGCAACTCTCGACGGTGGGGAAACGGCATTTGCTGACGCGGTTTGATGCCGACGAATATCGGAACGACGAAATCTGGAGACAATTGCCCGGTTTTTATTGGTCGGCGGCGGTGGAAAAGAGCCGGCCCGGTTCGGAGGTGCTGGCTGTGCATGCTTCGCAGCGGAATTCGTGGGGGCGCATGCCGCTTTTGGTAACGCGCCCGTTTGGCAGCGGCAAGGTGCTCTTTATGGGAACCGATAGCGCGTGGCGATGGCGCCGCGGAGTGGAAGACAAGTATCATTATCGTTTCTGGAGCCAGGTCGTTCGATGGATGGCGCACCAGCGGCATTTGTCCGAAAAGCAAGGCATCCGGTTGAGTTATACGCCGGAGACGCCGCAAGCCGGCGACACGGTCTTTCTGCAAACGACGGTCTTGGACGCGGCCGGTTTTCCGATCGAGGAAGGAACAGTCGCCGGACGCGTGAGTGCGCCGACGGGCCGCGGCGAACGATTGGAATTCACGCCGTTGAGCGGCGGATGGGGAGTTTTCAAGGCAAGCTTCAGTCCCCAGGAAGGCGGCAAATATACAGTGCGCGTTTCGTCGGAGAAGCATGGGCGGAATCTGGAGACCGAGATTCTCGTCACGCAACCGGTTCGCGAAAAACAAGGCCAGCCCGTAAATGCGGAAATCTTGCGCGAGATGGCCGGGATTACAGAAGGCGCGAGCGGTGCGGTTGATTCGCTGGACCAGATTGTGCAACGGATCTCGTTGTTGCCGGAAGCCAAGCCCATCGAGAAACGGATTCGGCTTTGGAGCGAGCCGTGGTGGGGAGGCGCTATTCTGTTTTTGCTGGCGGTTTATTGGGCCGGGCGCAAACTGGCGGGGATGGTTTAGGAATAGCCCGCGTATTGAAAAAGCTCGTTAGGCGTTGCGTTAGGCTAAACTCTTGTCTTCATCAAGTGCGCTTAGAGGACGAAACTTTCCCCGACCCGCCTTATCGCGCCTCAGCGCGGCCATTGCCGCCGGATTCGACATAAGTTCGATTGTTTCGATGAGCGCCTCGTAGTGCCTTTTGGAGATCACATACGCAGTCGTTGGAAAAAATCGCGAAAGACTTCACGGATCAGAATGCGAAGCTTTCGAAGCAATTCGAAACCGCTTATCAGAAGGTTCAGGAAATCGCCGAGAAAGCGATCGAGGGTTTGTCCCATGCCAAATCGCTGGCTGAATTGCAAAAATTCTTCAGCGAACAGAATCGCAAAGCGGCTCCGGAAAAGCGCAACGACTAGCGCAGGTCAGCTGATCGGCCGACGGCACGGGCCAATGGTGTCGGAGTGATGATCGAAAATCTTCCTGGGAGTTTTAACAGCGTTGCTCAACTGTCGCCTCTGCTGACGCGGTTGCCTGAATTAGGACTCCATCTCGATATAGGTCACGCGAATTTGCTCGTCGAAGAGAATACGGCGGACCAGATGATCACGGCGTTCGGGCATCGCCTTCGCCACGTGCACTTGCACGACAACAAAGTCGGTGCAGCGGATTTGCACATGCCGCTCGGCACGGGAACGGTCGATGTCGCGCGTCACTTGCGAGCGTTGCGGCGTTCGGGCTATGACAGCACGATCACTTTGGAAGTCTTTTCCCCGGATCGCCATCACCTGGCGTACAGCCGGGATGTTCTGAAGCGGCTATGGGTTGAGTCCTAATGCTGCATGCGAATATCCTGTGAACAAAAACAAACAAGTTTTCATTTCGTGAAAATGGAGAGAGCTGAATCATGCTCCCTATGTCAGACCTTAACGAAACCCGGACATCGCTGCTGGAGATCCTGAAGAGCAAGTCAGTTTTTCATGGCGATTTCACGCTTTCTTCGGGGGCGAAAAGCACATTCTACATTGATTGCCGCCTCACGACCTTCGATCCCAAGGGCGCCTGGCTCGTCGGACGGCTCATGCACGACTTAATTCGGCGCGAACAGGCCGCGCGCAATCTGGTCGTCAATGCGGTAGGTGGTCTGACCATGGGCGCCGACCCAATCGCGTTGGCCACTGGGATATACTCATACTCGGCCAAAGATGCCGTGCCGCTTCAGGTATTTTCCGTGCGCAAAGCGCCGAAAGCTCACGGCCAGACGCGGCTCATTGAAGGGAATTTCAACAAGGGCGATGTCGTGGTGGTGGTTGACGATGTTGTGACGCGCGGCGAATCGACGATTGCTGCGATTAGCGCCATCGAGAAAGAGGGTGGCAAGGTCGCGTTCGTCGCTGTGCTGGTGGATCGTCAAGAAGGCGGGCGCGACAAGATTGAAGCGCTAGGGCACAAAGTCGTGGCGTTGTACACCAAGCCGCAATTGCTGGGCGACCCAGCCGCATAGCCGCATAGCCGGCAACGGCGGGGTTTTCAATTCAATGGGTTAGCTCGCGAGCCTTATGATTTTGTCCCTCCCTCCTCTGATTCAAGTTTCGGTAGCGACTGGTTACCCGGCAATCTTGAACTTGATTGAGATTGAGAGACAAAATCATGATTCCAAAAAGGAGGCGTCTGGCCGTCGTTGAGTGAGATCGTTGCGGCTCTGGTGCGCCGGATGTTAGGCGTCACGAATTACCCACTCGAAGTTTCGGACTGCTTCCAATTCGGCCAACGATTTGCCGGTGCGTTTGCGGTTGCGGATTTCAAGGACGATGTTCGCAGCCTCCTCGTTTCAAGCGTTGCTCCGGGCGGCAAGATGCACGCCCTCTACGGCAGGCAGGATGCCCGCCGCTACCGACAACTTCGGGATGCACTGCCCTGGACAAGCCGGATCAATCTCAAAACTGACTGGCACTTCGCCTGCTGTCTCAATTTTATCATCACGTTGCCTCGCTAACTGGACGGTCTATTGATCGAGGGCAGCCAGTTTTTGCGGTTGGCAAGGTATGATTGGGTTCGGATTTCTCGATTTGTCTTAGTTCTTTAGGCTTGATAGATTGTTGGGAATTCGATATTCACACGAGCACAGGAACGTTGATGACGAAGAATCAGACTGCTATAGTTTAATAGTACCGAAATTACAGATCGCGCTTAGGGACATACCTCTGGAGCAATTATGCAAGTGAATTCGAGCAGCGCTTCGAAGCTTACGAGTACTCTTTCGTCACTGAGTCTTCAATCGACCCGCCAGCGCGAGAAAGTGGAAGCCCTCGGCACTGCGCCGCAAAATCAGGAGGAGCCGATCGAAGGAGAGGCCGGCTCACTATCGCTCCCTCCCCAGACCAATCCAGACATGGATAGAAAGCTATCCAACCTCGGCAGGGTTCAATACGCTTTCAGCACCGCCCTCAAGATCAGCAATTACATTGAAAGCGCCTACTTGTTCGATCCAATAGTCTGAGTGGTTGTTACCCGAATCTTTCTGCCGACCGGGAGAAGTGCCCACTAAGTTGTCCACGTTAGACGACCTCGCCCGGTTCATTCGCACCGTCCTGCCTCGGCGCCTTGCCATCGCAAACCTGCATACACCAAAAAGCTGGCGGGGACCCCCTGTCCTGCCAAGCGCGCGAGAATGGGCTTTGGGAAAGTCTCTCGCCCACATACAGCCCGCCCTCTGTCTTTCTCCCACGCTCTTTCCACGCCGCAGTGCATCCCGAAGTTGTCGGTAGCGGCGGGCATCCTGCCTGCCGTAGAGGGCGTGCATCTTGCCGCCGGGAGCAACGCTTGAAACGAGGAGGCTGCGTTCTAGTATAGTATGTCATAAATAACTATACATGCATTTCAGGCGTGATATGATTTGTGTCATCCCGAAAACGAGCCCTGCCGTCCTGTTGGAACCTCACCATCAATCCCAATTGGTAGCTTGGGAGTCAGCCCACGGGACTCCCCAACAAGTGGCCTTGCGGTGCCGGATCATTCTGGGTGCCGCGGCAG